>Ga0099364_10003849_pt1 | contig 23034 bp, 19 predicted proteins | sample TergutTh196P3_FD_73070 | JGI IMG/M metagenome (GOLD analysis project Ga0099364, IMG submission 73070) | Microcerotermes parvus P3 segment gut microbial communities from Pointe-Noire, Republic of the Congo - Th196 P3 | ecosystem: Host-associated > Arthropoda: Insects > Digestive system > Gut ...
AAAAGTTTGATGATGTTTTCACAGAGGAAAAAAGGAAAACGATTAAAGGTTACGAAGATGAATACGATATATTACTATTCAACGGGCAAGCAGTCTGCATCATTGAGGTAAAGACAAAAGCCGACACAAGCGACGTATTGGATATGGGTAGAAAAAAAATCACGTTTAGAAAAAATTTTCCCGAGCATAACGCTAAAAGACTTTATTTGGCAATGGCAAGTAAAAAATTTCACCCACTAACCAAAAAAGCCTGCAAAGAAAATGGAATTGCTATGATTAAGCAGGTCGGAAATACGGTGGCGATATACGACGAAAACTTAAAAACATTTTAGAGGTTGTTTAAATTTTCCTAAAAATATTATTAAATAATTGGCTATCAATTTGTTTTCCTGACTTCGCGTATGCGCCACCCAAAACGACTTTAAGTCTCGGAGAAGGTCATTGATTTTTTATTTTTGGGGATTTTCATCGGCTTCTCCAGCGTCCAAATTCCAAAACTCCCTGTCAAAAAGTACCTCAATAGACTTGTGGGCTTGGGTTAATAACATTGTTCGCTCAATGACTTTGTTTTTATGCTCGGCGTGTCTCAACAACTTTAACCGTTTCAATCGGCGCTTCGAGGCTCCGTAGGAGTTTAGCGTTCGTGTGTCGCGTCGCGCCACATGAAAAATTATCTTTTTGTCAATTCCTGCGGCTTTTTACACTACTGTGTTTTTGAAAAAATACTTTGCAAAACGGCAAATGATTTCAGTTTTCCGAAATTTTCAATATGAGCAGAATAATGTTCTAACAAAAGTTCTGTAAGGTTATTTCGTTGATGATGGTTGATCTGTAATTCGTCTAAATTATTGAATGATAAGTCTAAAAGTTGCGGCAATAAATTGTCGTATTTTAGATAAAAACCAAGATAACGCGAATAATGCACCAAAAACGCAAGATGAAAATTTGCAGTTCCACAATTATTTAGATCGAGTGTTTGTATTGCATGAAGCAAAAAATCAAACAAATCAATATTAGATACTTCTTCTTTTAGTGTTTTATAGAGTATTTCGGCAACAAACAGCGCTATGCAATTTTTTACGGGATTGAACGGAATGTTTTGTAACGGAAAAATGATATGTACATTGGATATTCGTTGCATTTGTCTGTTTACGCGATGATGCAGGTTAGTTTCAAGCAAATTTAACGGCTGGAATAAAGCGGCGCGTACTCGCGATTTTTTACTGAAAGCGCCCTTAACAAAAACAGTTTGCCTGCCCATCTTTTCAGTATACAGATCCACAATAAGGCAACTGTCGCCATATCGGAGTTGATTTAAAACAATAGCGCGCGTAGAATAGGTCATGGCAACTTAATCACCGCCTTATTGTTACGTCCGTCCACAAAAATAAAGAGCGGTTCGGGGAAACGCACATGGCGAACGTATTTGCTTTCGCTTACCGTTTCGGCGGCGGCGAGAAGAGCCGTATCAAGTCCGCCGTCGCCTGAGAAGGGATTGATTGTGAGGTAGCCCACCTCGAACGATATGAGGTTCTGGAAAAAATGCGTACCCTGACTTGGGTCTACTCGAAAATTTTCAAGTCCGCACTCAACAATTACGGAAGCCTCTGAAATTTGGCTCCATGCAACAGGTACGCCAAGAAATTTGTCGCTCGATCCCCAGCGTCCGGGACCTATCAATACATAACCGCGTTGAAGTTCCTTTAATGCTTGATTCATAACGCCCACTTCTTCAGCCATTTGCTCGGTTTTAGTATTGTCGAATGTTTCGGTTTTGATATAAACGACGTCGCTAACTCCTTCGATTGCGCCCGTGCCAACGGCGCTCTGCGCCCAAAGAAGCGAGTTTGAGAGGTCAATTTCAGACCAGTCAAGCGAAACGCGGTTATCGCTATCAACGATAGGGCGCACCTGCAACAAATTGAATATTTTTCGCGAACCGTAAGGAACATCAAGATTGACGGCAAATTCTATTTCAACGTGGCTACGCATTTCGCGCCGGCTCATTTCAAGCAAGTCGGCAAGAATAGTAGCCAATGGAAACGAATCGTATTTGAGTACGCTTGCAAACGTTATGATGCGGCGTCCGTCTTCGTAGCAACTGTCTGAAATCATCTGATTGTCCATATCCCACGTCGAAGCGACAAGGCGTATATTGCGAAAACCTCTGGCAGAGTTTATATCCATTTTCAGCAGATTGACCGCTTCGTTCAACGAGGTCATAAATTTTTCGGGACGCAGGTCGAGGACGTACATTTCGCGTTGCGTTTCGCGCAAAGTCAAATCGGTGGTTGAAAGTTGCAGGGCATGTCGGGGGTGATGCGGAGAAAAACGCAGTACGCGACCGCCGCTCATCACCGTAATGCCAAGTCCTACGGCAATTTCGGCTACTCCGTCTTCGGGGCGTTCGTTGCCTAACGGATAGAAATTCAGCGAACGCGCCACACCCGAAATAGTCGGGAAAAAAAGCCCCTGCTCTTCGCTTCCGCATACTTCCTGTATCACAACAGCCATCTTCTCTTCCGAGAGATTATTGCCGCTGGCGGCGATATACTGCCGCGCCGAAAGATAGAAAACCGATGCGTAAACGCTCTTTATCGCCTTGCTGAGTATGCGCAAGGTGCGTTCATCGTTATCTGCCTGCGGAATCATGTATGTAGAATAAATTCCCGCAAAGGGTTGATAATGCGAATCTTCGAGTTTTGAACTCGAACGCACCGCAAGCGGACCGTTGGCATAGCGTATAAACACGCGCAATTTCTGCATCAGGCTCTCGGGCAGGTGCGACGATACAAATTCCGATAGTATTTCTTCGTCGGAAATCTCTATACTCATAATGTATCGCAAATCGTTAAGTTCCATGAACTCGTCGAAACAGTCTGTTGTAACAACCAACGTGCGCGGCAGCATAACTCTGACTTCGGGATATTTGTCGTAAAAATTATGCTTGCTGAGCATATTGTTCATGTACGCCAATCCGCGTCCTTTTCCGCCTAACGAGCCGTTGCCAATTCGCGCCACCCATACGCTTTCGCTGTACGTTTGTTCGGAAAACGGAGCCACAGCGCCCTGCGAAAGCGCCATGCGATAATCGCTGATGTTTTCCACTAAAAACTTGCGAACGCCTGTCATATCAGGGAAATTATCAGCATGTACCGACTCGAAAACGCGGGCAAGAACAAAGATTCCACGCGCATTCAGCCATTTTGAAATGTGATTCATCTGGGTGTGGCGCAGCAGCACCGTATCGGGAATAGTATCTATAAGTTGCTGTATTTCTTTGAGATTACGCGCCCGTCCTATTTTTTTTCCTGTCGTGGGATCGCGAAAAATGAAATCGCCAAACAGAAACTCCGCGCTGATGTACTTGCCAAGTTCCTGTAACAGATTTTCAGAGTATTTTTCAATAAACCCTACGCCAAGTTCCTTCGCCATTGAACGCATAGAAGCCTGCGACGATTGTAACAGAAAGGGCATCAGTGGATTATCTTTTTTTATCAGACGGCAAAGATCAATTCCTGCGTCTAATTTTTCGCTGTCTGTATCATCGTCGGGATTCATCGCGAAACCAACGTCGGAGATAACTCCCAGCAGATTGGTCTTGTATTTTTCGTAATCCGCAACGGCGTTGGCATAATTTGTAGCAAGCAGTATCTTCGGGCGCGACCGCTTGCGCACCACCTGTTGCTGCTCGCCCATCGCCTCGCGCACAAATTCATTGCTTTGCTCCATCAAAAGACGATAAAGCGCAGGCAGGTACGATGAATAATAACGTATCGAATCCTCAACCAACAGAACGCACTGTACGCCAACGTTTAAGATGTCGTTATCAGCGTTCATTCTGTCTTCAAGCAGTTTGATGATAGCGATAATAAGGTCTGTGTCGCCGTGCCAGCAGAAGATATGGTCTATTCCGCAATTATCTGCATCGCGAATGCGCCGCGTGATGATGCGCGTAAAGTGCGTCAGCAGAACCACAGGTAAAGCAGGACGCTTTTTCTTTACTTTTCGAGCAAAAGTAAACACATCGGGCGTTCCAACGTTGTACATGCTGATAACCAAATCAATATCCTTCCTTTCGGCAAGCACCTCCAACGCTTCCGAGGTTGTGCTTACACGCACAAACGAAGGCGTATGCGTGAGGTTAAGGTCATGGTACTCCTGACAGATACTCACTTCCAAACGACCGTCCTCTTCGAGAATATAGGCGTCGTAAGAACTGCATATCAGCAATATACACCGTATTCGTCGCTGCATTAGATTATGGTAATCCATACTGTCTAACGAAGCGCGGATAAATTCTTCCATTATGTCATTATAAATTTTCTGCAAATATAGCATAAATTTTTAAATTTTCAATAATTTTTGTGTAAATTTGCGTTTTTTTTAATCAATAAATAAATGATAAAAGCAGGAATTATAGGGGGTGCGGGCTATACCGCAGGAGAGTTGATGCGCATTTTAGTTCATCATCCGTTGGTTGAGTTGAGTTTTATTCACAGCGTTAGCCATGCGGGGCAGCCTGTATGCGCCGTTCATCACGATTTGACGGGCGATACCGACGCCATGTTTACCAGCGAGATGCGCGAAGCCGATGTTGTATTCCTTTGCGTTGCACACGGCAAAGCCATCGAGTTTCTGAAAACCAATAGTTTGCTCGGCAACCCCAAAATCATAGATTTGAGTCAGGATTTTCGCTTAAATCATATTTTTCAGGCAAATGACGGCAATTCTCGCGAGTTTGTTTACGGTTTGCCCGAATGTTATAGCGAACAGATACAACGCGCCGACAACATCGCCAATCCCGGCTGTTTTGCCACTGCCTTTGAGTTGGCTCTGTTGCCTTTGGCGAAAGCGGGGCTGCTGACCAACGAAGTTCACGTAAACAGCATTACAGGCTCGACAGGCGCAGGGCAAGCGCCAACGACAACAACACATTTCAGCTGGCGCAACAACAATGTTTCAATGTATCAACCTTTTACGCACAGGCACCTTCTCGAAGTGCGGAAAACATTGGAAACTGCAGCAGGCAACGCAATTCCTGAAATGAATTTTTTGCCGCTTCGCGGAAATTTTACGCGAGGTATTTTCTTGTCGGCGTACACTACAACGAATATAGACCTGCCTGAATTGCAGAATATTTTCCAGCAATACTACGCAGATGCAGCATTTACTTTTGTTTGCGATAGAGAGATAAGCCTCAAGGAAGTTGTTGGAACAAACAAATGCCTGTTGCGTGTGGAAAAGCATGGAAACAAGGCGCTTATAACTTCGGTAATAGACAATTTGTTGAAAGGCGCTTCGGGACAAGCCGTTCATAACATGAACCTGATGTTCGGCATTGATGAAAAAACAGGACTGCAACTGAAAGCAATAGGGTTTTAAATTAAGTTATCTGACGACTTTGTAGCCGCCGTTATAATGCCCCCAATTTTAAATGTGGTATTTTTGCCCCAAAATTAAAAAAGGAAGGTGTCATAATATAATTGCTATAACAGCAACGGTTTTTTATATGCCCGTACCACCTTAAAAAAAGGAATTGTTGGTCTATCAAATAAAGATTGCCATACATTTGCCCTGATATTTTTTTTAAAACAATTACGTTAATAATAATATTTTATTTATATTTGCCTTTTTTTTTAAACATTGTCAATAAAATATCATCTATAATTATGTCAGACAAAAAATTGTTTTCTGAATTTCCGCCTGTTGGTACGGCGCAGTGGGAAGAGCAAATTGCTGTAGACCTGAAAGGCGCCGACTACGAAAAAAGATTGGTGTGGCGCACCAACGAGGGTTTTCCAGTGCGTCCTTACTATCGCGGCGAGAGCCTTCCCGAGTTGGATTACCTGAACATGGCGCCGGGCGAGTTCCCCTTCGTGAGAGGCAAAAACAAGGACGCCAATAATTGGCAGGTGTGTCAGGATATTTGCGTCAAAGACGCAGGCGAAGCCAATGCGAAAGCGCTTGACGCTATTGCGCGGGGCGCAGATGCCATCGGTTTTTCCATTTGTGGAAAAGGCGCAGAGCAAAATATTGACGTAACCACCCTGCTTAAAGGTATTTGCAGCGGTTGTACGCCACTGCATTTCGACGTGGGAGTTAATTCATTGGCGGTACTTGAAGCCGTAATGAAAGATGCCGAAAGCAAAAAATGCGGACGAGAAGGAGTAAGCGGCTCGGTATTCTTTGATCCCTTCGGACGTTTGCCCATCTGCGGATGCTTTGGCTCAAACAAAGAGTTTATGGCAAAAACAGTATTCTACTCAATGGATTTAGCCAAAGACCTTAAAGAATTTCGTGTAATAGGCGTGAACGCCGCGCAATTTCAGAACGCAGGCTCAACGCTGGTACAGGAATTGGCTTATGCGTTGGCAATTGGCAAAGAATATATGTCATTGCTGACAGGTGCAAATTATTCTGCTGCTTTTGCTGCAAGCAAGATGCATTTCCGTTTTGCCATCGGGTCAAACTATTTCATGGAAATAGCCAAGTTTCGCGCCGCCCGTTTGCTGTGGGCAAACATCGTAAAGGCTTTCGACCCCGACTGCGGCGATGCGGCTTACATGTACATTCACGGCGAAACAGCCGATTGGAACATGACTGTGTACGACCCTTACGTGAACTTGCTTCGCACCACTACCGAGGCAATGTCGGGAGCCGTTGCAGGCGTTGATTCGCTGTGGGTGCAGCCATTCGACGCGGCATATCGCAACCCTGACGCTTTCTCGGAACGGATAGCCCGAAACCAGCAAATTATTCTCAAAGAAGAAGCATACATCAGTAAAATAGTTGACCCATCGGCAGGCTCGTATTATATCGAAAACCTGACCGCGTCTATTGCCGAAAATGCATGGAATCTGTTCCTTGAAATAGAAGACATGGGCGGATACATAACCGCAATGATGCTCGGTTTTATTCAAGGGCAGGTTAAGGAAAGCGCCGCCAAACGCCGCGCAGCCATTGCAACACGCAAGGAGACCCTTCTGGGAACCAATCAGTACGCCAACACAGGCGAGTTTATGAAAGATCAGATAAAAGGTTATCGTTGCGCCGTTTCCTGCACTGAAGAAAAAATGGTGGAGCCGATAGAGCCATTCCGCTTGGGCGAAGAAATTGAAAATATGCGCCTGAAAACCGAAAGTAGCGGACGACGACCGAAAGCGTTTATGCTCACCATCGGCAATTTGGCTATGCGCAAGGCTCGCGCAAGTTTTGCCTGTAATTTCTTCTCTGTTGCCGGTTTCGAGGTTGTGGACAACAACGGATTTGCCACTGTGGAAGAAGGCGTGGAAGCCGCCGTTGCCGCCAAAGCCGACATAATAGTGCTGTGCAGCAGCGACGACGAATATCCTACGCTCGCTCCGCAAGCCGTAGCAGCCGCCAAAGACAAGGGAATACTCGTGCTGGCAGGCTATCCGAAAGCAATAGTGGAAGAACTGAAAGCCGCAGGAATAGAGAACTTTATCTTTATGGGGCAAAACGTGCTGGAAGCGTTAGAGAAATATCAGAAAATGCTGGGAATTTAGTTTTTGATATGAAACCTTTTTTAGATGGAAATTTTTTGTTGCAGACTGACACTGCGCGGCAGTTGTACCATAATCATGCGGCAAAAATGCCGATTATTGACTATCATTGCCATCTCGATCCTTCGATGATAGCCTCCGACCGCAAGTTCGACAATCTCGGTCAGATTTGGCTTGAAGGCGACCATTACAAATGGCGGGCGATGCGTACAAACGGCGTGGAAGAACGTTTTTGCACAGGAAAAGACGTTTCCGATTGGGAAAAGTTTGAAAAATGGGCGGAAACTGTGCCGTTTACTATGCGTAATCCGCTGTACCACTGGACGCATCTCGAATTGCGCCGCGCCTTTGGAGTAGATAAAATACTCAACCCTGAAACCGCAAAAGAAATATTTGACGAATGTACCGAAAAACTGCGTACTCCCGAATATAGCGCCCGCGGTCTGATGCGAAGATTCAAAGTCGAAACAGTTTGTACCACCGACGACCCCGTTGATACATTAGAACACCATATAGCGTTGAAAAACGAGGGCTTCGAGATAAAGGTTTTGCCCACGTGGAGACCCGACAAGGCAATGGCAGTGGAAAATACCGCCGCATACAGAGCTTACGTTGAGAGACTTTCAGAAGCGTCGGGAGTAAAAATAAGTAAATTTGCCGATTTATTGGAAGCCCTGCAAAAACGTCACGATTATTTTGCAAATGTCGGCTGTAAACTGTCTGATCACGGTATTGAGGAGTTTTACGCCGAAGACTACACACAGTCGGAAATTGAAGGAATTTTTAATAAGGTGTATTCAGGAAATGAATTGAATAGCGCGGAAATTCTAAAATTCAAGACGGCAATGATGCTTGAAGGCGCAAAAATGGATCACGCAAAAGGCTGGACGCAACAGTTTCACTATGGCTGTATACGCAACAACAATACAAGGCTGTTTAACATGGTGGGACCCGATACGGGATTCGATTCTATCGGCGATTTTAATGTTGCAAAAAACATGTCGAAGTTTTTCAATCTGTTAGACACTGACAATCAGTTAGCAAAAACAATAATCTACAATCTAAATCCTTGCGACAACGAGATGATTGCTGGCATGATTGGCAATTTTCAGGACGGCAGCGCGGCGGGTAAGATGCAGTTTGGGTCGGGGTGGTGGTTTCTCGACCAAAAAATCGGAATGGAAGCGCAAATGAACTCGCTTTCTGTTCTTGGCTTGTTAAGCCGCTTTGTAGGTATGCTTACCGATTCGCGCAGTTTCCTGTCGTATCCGCGACACGAATATTTTCGTCGTATACTATGCAACCTCATCGGCTCTGACGTGGAAAACGGCGAATTGCCTGCATCAGAAATGCAATTTATAGGAAAACTTGTTGAAAACGTGTGCTACTATAACGCCCGCGATTTTTTTAAGTTCTGATTTTTTCAATCAATTTAACAGTGGTAATTTAATTGTAAAAAGTTTTATTTGCAATGAAGCGAAAAACATTGAATTGTAATGGCAAATTACTATACATTGAACAGCCTGTGGTAATGGGTATAGTTAATGTAACTTCCGATTCGTTCTATGATGAGAGCAGTTGCCTTACCTGCGATGATTTGTTAATGCGATGCGAAGCCATTATTTCCGAAGGCGGAGACATTATTGACATTGGCGCGGCGTCTACCCGTCCCGGCGCCCGATTGATTGACGCTAAAGAAGAAATAAAACGGTTAGATTGGGCGCTATCACTTGTGCGAAAACATTTTCCGGAGAAAATAATTTCGGTTGATACATATCGCGCTGAAACGGCTAAAACAGTTGTCGAAAATTATGCTGTGGACATCATAAATGATATTTCATCGGGAGAATTTGACATTCGTATGTTTGAAACTGTTGCCATGCTGAACGTTCCTTACGTTTTGACGCACATAAAAGGAACGCCATCAACTATGCAGAATAATCCCGTTTACAACAATATCATGGAAGAAGTAATTGCGCATTTTTCAAATTACGTTCATAAATTGCACAGTTTAGGAGTAAAGGACGTCATAATAGATCCGGGCTTTGGATTCGGCAAAACGCTTGATAATAACTACGAAATACTTGGTCGTCTTAAAGATTTTGAAATTTTTGAATTGCCCATATTAGTCGGTATTTCCCGAAAATCAATGATATATGACCTTCTCGAAACCGACGCCAAAAACGCTCTGAATGGAACAACCGCCGTAAATACATTAGCGTTAACAGGCGGAGCCGACATATTAAGGGTACACGACGTTAAAGAAGCGGTTGAGTGCGTAAAAATTGTAAAAAAGTATGCAGGCTAATACAAATCAGTTGCAATTTAGCCGGATATTTTTTCGTATGCTGCGAGTATCCCCTGCATCACTGCCGAAGAGAAACCTGCATGTTCCATCTCATTGAGACCTTTTATTGTGATTCCTCCGGGCGTTGTTACCTTGTCTATTTCCGCTTCGGTATGATTGCCGCTATCTGCAATTAAAGCAGCGGCGCCAAGCACTGTTTGAGCAATCATCTTTTGAGCAACGTCGGGGCGGAAGCCTGTTTCTACGCCGGCTGAAGTTGCGGCGCTCATATATCGGAGAGCAAAAGCCGTGCCGCAAGAAGCAATTACCGTAGCGGCGTCTATTAACGCCTCGTTTATCAAAATGGTTTTTCCCACGCGAGAGAAAAAATTGAGAACAGTTTCGCACTGCGCTGCGTTAGCGTCTTCAGACGCTGCAATGCAGGTCATAGATTGACATACAGCCATTGCCGTGTTAGGAATTGCACGAAACAACGGATGCGCGCCCGTATAATGCTGCAATGCTATAAACTCTACGCCTGCCGCAAGCGATATCAACAAAGCGTTTTCGGTCAAAGAAGACAAAACGTCTTCAATAACATCGAAAATCAAGTAAGGCTTTACGCAAAAGAGGACAATATCAGCATTTTTTACGGCTTCGGCATTGTTTTGCGTGGTTTTTACGCCCTTTTCAGCAAAAGGAGCCAATGCGTTTTGCGATATGTCTGTCAAAATAATATTGCAAGGGGATATTGATCCCTCGCGCAATAAACCGGCTACCAATGCCGAGCCGATATTTCCCGAACCGATGATGGTTATGTTCATGTTATTACAATTTTGACGCAAAGCAACACATTTTTTTTGAAAAAAGAAAAAATTTTTTATCAAATTTTGAACATATTCAGTGCATCAACAGTAGGTTGGTATTTTTCACGAATTATGCAGGCTATTTTTCAAAAACTCCTATTCCGAATAAAGCGAAATCGTATTTTACGGGGTCTTCGGGATCGAATTTCCGCAAATTAGCCGTAAGTTCTTCTACTGCTTTCCAGTCGTTTGCCTTGCGTGTAAGTAATTTCAGTCGCCGCCCTACATTTCCGGTATGCACGTCCAACGGCATCATTAGCGCTGAAGCGGGAATATTTTTTCTCCACAATCCAAAGTCAATACCATCATTGCCGCGCACCATCCAACGCAAAAACATATTCAAACGCTTTGCCGAAGCGCCGCGCTCTACGTTAGCCACATGTTTTGCAGAGCGTTGCAGATGCGGCGTTTCCATAAAAACGCGCCTGAAATGCGTCAAGGCTCCAAAAACGGAACCCGAAGCGCTGTAACCATCGGAAAAAACTTTTTGTAAACCTTCGCAATCCGTATATATGTGTCGTAGCGATGAGATAAAAAACAGGCAATCAACGGGCTGAAATGTTCGATACACAAACCCGTCCAAACGTTGAAGTTCGTTGGGTGATGCGTGCATCACAAAATCGTAGGGCGCATTGTCCATCAGGCATATCAAACGCTTCGCTCCGGCGATAATTGCCTTGCGTTGTCCCCACGCTACCGCCGAAGACATAAATCCTGCAATTTCTATATCTTCCTTATTTTTAAACAGATGCGGAATCTGAACAGGATCTGTCTCAATAAATTCAGAGGTACAATACTTTTTATATCGTTCCTCAAGAAAATCTCGAAGTTCCAACCCTCAATTATTCAATTATTCAAAATTCATAATTGATTAATGCTGCATAAATGATTTAGCCACAAATTCCATTACCAATGGCAATTCCATTCTCCAATATGTCCATGTATGTCCGCCGTCTTTGATGCGAAATTCATGTGGAATATTGTTTTGGCGAAAAACTATGTGCATTCTGGCGTTTCCTTCGTACAGAAAATCGTCGTCGCCGTTACTGATGTACCAGCGAATAGATCTGATACTTCTCAACTCTTCTTCTGAAGCGTTTTTGATAATACTTTCGATGCTGTGGCGATTGAAAAAGTTTTCTATCTGTGCATCAGAGACGTTTGCGGTTGCGCTGTTGCTTTTTGTTCTTTCTCTGAATTGCTCAAGATCCCAATTTCCGGTAGATGCGCTCAATGGCGCGGCAGCGGCAAACATATCGGGTCTGTGCAGCGCATAGAAAATTGTTCCGCCTCCGCCCATTGACAAGCCTGCCACAGCGCGATAACGCCTTTCGCTGCGCACACGGTACGTCCTTTCAATATGAGGAATCAATTCCTGAAAAAAGAAATCCTCGTAATTGAAATTCCCCTGTATGACATTGAAATATCCGCGCACGCCCGTATTGGCGTCGGGCATTACAATTATCATCGGACCGGCAAGTCCTTCGGCTATTACGCGGTCGGCAATGTTGTGTACCTGCCCAAACTGCACCCAGCCGGTATGGTCGTCGCCCGAACCGTGCAATAGATACAACACAGGATAACTGCGGTCAGAAACATCATAGCAGGCAGGCAGATAAACCGAGTAACTGCGCTCCATTCCCAATATATTGCTTCTAAGGGTGCGTGTTTCAATCACTTTACCCATTTGTGCAAAAACCGCATTTGGCAAAAATAGAGCCAAAACAAAAAATATTGATAATCTTTTCATACTAATTAGATAAAATTAATTTTTACTGTGCCGCAAAAATACAAAATAGTTTTTAACTGTGCAATTTTTTTTTATAAATAGACGCATTAATCGTCTTTCAGATGTTTTTCGCGCCATTCTGTCGGCGACAGTTCGCTGCACACGTTTTCCTTAAATGCCTTATAGAACGTTGTTCGGCTACTGTAGCCTACTGCGTTGGCGATGTTGCTAATCTCAAAATTTTTGTTTAAAAGTTTTTCTTTAGCGGCTTCCATTCGATAGCCTGTGAGAAATTTTCGGAAATCGCAGTTGTATTCCTTATTGATGAACGCAGAAAGGTAAGTGCGGTTGATGTTCAGATGGTCGGCGACCTCTTGAAGCGTAAGATTGGCGTTGCGATAAGGTTTTTGAGTAGCAAAGTACGTATGTAACCGCTCTTTCAAATTGATAGACGATAGAACGTTTTCATCGCTATCGGTAACAACGTTTTTGCAGATAAAATCGTGAGGAGCAAATGTAGTTTTCAGAGGCAGTTGCTGGTTCATACATAATATGGAAATGATTGTAACGAAAACGGGAAGCGAGAGGTTGTGCGCAACCATCACCGCAGTATTGTTGTAGTACGAAAAAAAGAACATGCAGACGAAGGGATAGGCTGCAAAGGACAAAACAACTGCGAAATACTGATTTATATGCTTTACCGAATGTCCGTGTTTTTGGTGAAGACAGCGCAGGCGCCAAAGCCGCACCATAACCGGTATGGCGTAGCCCAGACACTGGGTGGTATACACCGTTGGCAGCATCAGATAATAGACCACGTAGAGCGGATATTCCGAAAAATAGCCCAGCAATTCGTTAAGGTTGTAGCAAAACGGAATATGCGGTCGAAATTGTTGTAGTAGCAAATAAAGCGCCAACATCACGGCACAGGGGATAAAATGCAGAAGATGCGCCGATTTTTTGATTTTTATATTTAAGGCATAGTTGGCATAAAATCGGGCAAATGGCGTAAGCCAAATGAATACAAGGTATTGACGCACATCGTAAATATCAACGGGAGCAACGGTGGGCAATCGTGAAAAACTGTCGAAAAAATAAAGAATGCCAATAGGTAGAAACACGCCGCAGATACCAATGTTTTGCCAAAATTTCTTGCGATAAAACAATAAAAAAATACCCCAAAACAGCGGTACAAAAGCCCGTAACAGGCAGGTGGTAAAGATGTAAAGAATATCTTTGTCCATTATTGATATTGCAAATTATTTATGATAATTAATTTTCTGCAAAATTACGCAAAATTTTTGAATAACCCTTAAATCCGCAATATTTTTCCCTGATACCACATATAATGCACAATATCAATGATTTAATATAATAACAGTTTCACCAAATTTGATGAAGTCATTATTAATTGCCTGATATTCAGTAATTGTTGAAAAAAGCAACGTTGAAAAAAAGCAACAAATGCTTTGCCGTTTGAAAAATTTCATCTAATTTTGTGGATTCCAAATCATTAAATTTTTGAAGAAATAAATTTGTCATTTATCCATTTTGGTACCATAAAAGCGCCGATTAAAAGATACGGATAGTATGAAATCACCCGCCAGAGTAGTGTCATGGCGATGGCTAGTCCTGCTATTGGAATAAATTCGCCTATAAACACGCTGAATGTGCCTTCGGCTACGCCGCTGCCTCCGGGCGTAGGGCTAACCAACAGAATGAGAGACAAAACTAATTGTCGCGCAAAAATCAAAATATGGTCGTGAACCGCAAAAAATGCTAAAAACATAAAATTGACCACCCAATAGCGCGAAGTCCACGAAAGAATGGTGCTAAAAAATGCGTTGAGCCAATACCTTACATTTTTTGTTTTCATCTCTTTTGCTGACACGATAATATCCAAAGCGGCTTTTCCGGCTGCGCGTTTCCAGCGTCGTAAAATAGGCAAATGGAAAATTCTGTAAATAAGCCTGCTCAATCCACGTGGATTAAAAAACAAGCCGTATCCTAACGCTAAAACCCATACCAATTTGATGCTGTATCCAATAAGCGCTACCGCCAAGAGACCCTGTGAAAGAGCCGGCAAATTGGGTATAGTAAAAAGCCTGTCGCCGCCAACAAGTAAAAGCAACAAAGGAAACATCAATACAAAATACAGTTCGTCAAGCAGAGATGTAACCATTACTATTGCCGAGCTACGTCCCACACTAATGCCTTCCTTGTGGACAAACAGCGTGGCAATGCTTGTACCGCCAACTGAGCCGGGCGTTACAGCCGATGTAAATTCCCATATCATAATGATACGAAATGATTGCAGCCATGTGAGTTTCCAGTCAGATAAAGCGCGAATACGTATCATATAGCCGAGATCGCGCCCCACCATACAAAGAAAGGCTACTAACAGCCAAATAGCCGAAATCCACGTAAAAGTCAATTTGCCGAAAACATCGGGATCGTATTCCCTGCAAAAAAGAAATATTACTACTCCCAAGCCAAGAGCAGCGGGAAGGAAAACTTTTGAAGCCTTGATGCTTCCAAACGGATTAGATTTGTGTGACATAAAAAAAATTTGCGATAAAAGTACACATAATTTTTATAACTATTCATGTATCCTTAAAAAAAAATAAAAAGTGTGTTTGTATAATGAGTGCAAAATAAGTGAGTTTTCTAAAATTAATGCACCAACCCCGTCGCGTCTGTCAGTATCGCCTTAACTGCCCCCACAAGAATAGGCGCTTCTACCATCACAGGCACCTTGTTGTTATCATCGGTAACCCATATTAATACTTCCTCGCCGGCTTTGAAAATGGTGCCTTCAACTACCTGAACTGCAAATTTGAGGCAATTGAATTTTGTTCTGCCGCGAGTTTGAATCTCTTCTTTACCCAGATAACGCATCTGCAACTGATATAGTTCGCTGTCAATAACCATATTGAGAGGTATTCTGTCGCCAACTCTGTATCTGCTGAAATCAACCGAACGGAAATAGTAAACTGCCGATAAAACATCAAGAAGACAGGGAGTTATGGGTACGGTTCCTGCTACTGCTGGTCTGCTTCTTTTTTGTACGTTTGTGTGTATCAGATTATTATTGTAATCAAAATTATAGTGTTCTATGGCGGTATAATTTCCTTCTACCACATCGCGCTCAAACCAGAAGGGCATCAGGGTTGTCGGGTCAACATAAGCCTGATATTTTTGTCGTACTCTAAAAATCCTGTCATACGCTCTGAACGATGTACCCCACGCATACAAGTGATAAGCGTCCCGTCCCTGAAACCTGCTTGATGAAACCGTAAATTCCACTTCGCCCGCATTAAGCCACATAAACCCCCAATTATAACTGACGCTGTATTTAACAACCTCGCCCGGACCAAACGCTTTCGCATCTACGCGACATTGCTGCGCAAAAACGGACGCCTGAAAAAACAATACAAAAAGGGTCGTATAAAATATTTTTATTCTCAAATCTTTACTTTTTAAATATTATACGTATTTTTGCACTAAAAAGTTTCAAAAATCAAAATATTTTTCTCATGGTTGATTGCAAAAATGGTTCTACGACTTTTTGTCTCGTGTGTGTCTTGGGACGCCCTCGCATAGTGATTTTTTTTTGATTCCTTTGATTATTTTGTTCCAAATAGTCAATATTTTTTGATTTTTCGGAACGTTTTATTAATTTTGCGCTCTGATAATAATTTTTATGTATGAAACGAAAAATTTTAGATTCATTAGTTGAATGGAAGAATAGCGACGAGCGTAAGCCTTTAATATTGAATGGCGCTCGTCAGGTAGGCAAGACGTATATTTTGGAACGTTTTGGCGAAGAATATTTTGAAAATGTTGTTTATCTAAATTTGGAAATAGAGGGCGCTTTGTGCGATTTTATCGAAAAAGAGTTGTCTCCTCTAAAAATAATTCAATTTATCGAAGTCATAAAAAAACAGGAAATCACGCCTGATAAAACGCTTATTTTTTTCGATGAGGTTCAAGCCTGCGAAAGCGCTTTGACCTCGTTGAAGTATTTTTGCGAACAAACGCCTGAATATCACATTGTATCTGCCGGATCTTTGCTCGGGGTGGCAATAAATCGCGAAAAATACTCTTTCCCTGTAGGCAAAGTTAATGAATTTTGTATGTATCCGCTCGATTTTGAGGAATTTTTATGGGCGTTGGGTTATGAAAAGTTGTCGAAAGAAATAATAAATCACTATGCAAGAAACGAGGCAATGCCCGATACGTTGCACAATATAGCATTGGAACTGTATCAGAAATATTTAGTTATCGGCGGAATGCCTGCCGCCGTGAAATCATTTATCAAAACAGACAGTTTCCTAAAAGTACAAATTATTCAAAATGACATATTTAACGAATATATTGCAGATATGGCAAAATATGCCAACGCTTCAACGAGCGTAAAAATTCGAGCATGTTACGATTCTATTCCCGCTCAACTTGCAAAGGAGAACGCGAAATTTCAGTATAAAGTTGTTAAACGCGGCGGTACTGCAACCATATTCGGCGAGGCAATCGAGTGGCTGACACAGGCAAACATTACGCTGAAATGTCAGCGTTTGGAACACGGACTTATTCCCATTAACGCCTACATGGATTTGATAAACTTCAAGTTGTATATGGGCGATACCGGTATTTTGACTTTACGTTCAGGGATACCGCTGCAAACCATTTTATCGCCGCTTGAAATCGAAAACAATTTTCTTGGCGCAATGACTGAAAATTATGTAGCACAGTGTTTTAAAGCAAAAAAATATCGTTTGGCATACTGGGAAAGCGAAGGAAAGGCAGAAGTTGATTTCGTCTTGCAGATAGACGGAAAAGTTGTTCCCGTTGAAGTGAAAAAAGGCAGACGCAATCGCTCAAAAAGTCTTAGTGTTTTTATGGAAAAATACAAATCGGAGTACGCAATACGTATTTCAAAAAAGAATTTTGGTTTTGAAAACAGCATAAAATCTGTTCCGTTGTATTCGGTTTTTTGTATTTGAAAATGATCGTCCTCGCCTTCCCCCTGCTCGGCGGGATAAATGATACCGCCTCAGAAGTTAATCCTAACGATTGCCGCTTTAAGTGTTCAAAATAATTATTAATCTTCCACACAAAAAGTCGTAGTACCGCAAAAGTAAACTTTAAAAAAAAATGTTTAAAACAATTTTTTGTATCTTTGTCACGTTATACTAATAAACATTAGTAAAATAACTTTTAAATGATGGGAAAAATGAAAAAGATTATATTGTTGGCTATAGCGGTTGTTGTAAATCCTTTTTTCAGGTTTAACGGAGAGTTTTACAGCCATACCGGTATTATTACAGGAATAGCATATAGATTCTAATTTTTAAAAAATGAAATAAATAAAATGAAAAAAGACAGTATCATTGTTGTTTTTGCAATAATTTTGACTTCTTGTTTTTCGGTTGCGATTAAAGCTTCCGACAGCGCTAATCACGTCAAGACGGGTTTTTCTTTCGGCGCTTTGCCTGCAATTTCTTTCGACAGCGATCTCGGCTTCAAATACGGGGCGCTCGCTAATTTTTATCTCTTTGGCGACGGTTCCACATATCCGAAATATCTTCACTCGTTTTTTGTTGAATATAACAGAACAACCAAAGGCAGTGGACTTGCGCAGTTCGTTTACGATTCGGAATATCTTATTCCAAACATACGACTTACCGCCGAGGCTGGTTACTTTACCGAGCAGGCATTGGATTTTTACGGCTTCAATGGCTACAACGCTTGGTATAACCCAAATTTTGAGAAAGATTATGGCTCCCGAATGTTCTACCGCCACGACCGAAAATTGTTGCGCCTGCGTTCCGATTTTCAAGGGAATATAATCGGGAAAAAACTAAGATGGTTAGCCGGCTATGAATACAATGGCTTTGAAGTGGGAACTGTAAACATAAAACAACTCAACAAAGACAGGTCGGAAAAAGATAAATTGCCCGATGTTCCGCTTTTGTATGATAAATTTGTAGAATGGGGCGTCATCAAAGATGATGAAAAAAACGGCGGCAAACATCATTTGTTCAAATTCGGATTGGTTTACGATACTCGCGACAACGAGCCTAACCCGATGAGCGGCGTTTGGAGCGAAATAATGCTCGTTACTGCGCCTTCGTTTACTGACGCCAAGAACGGATTTACTAAACTCGCAATCACGCACAGACAGTATTCTACATTGGTTGATGAAGTACTGAATATTGCCATTCGATTAAGTTACCAGCCCAAAATAGGCGGGACTATACCTTTCTACGCGTTGCCTTTCGTTTACAACACCAGCGCCAACATTGCCCGCGATGGATTGGGCGGCTCAAAAACCATGCGCGGCATATTGCGTAATCGCGTAGTGGGCGATGATTTATTTTACGGAAATTTTGAACTGCGATGGAAATTCATACGCACATTCATCTTTAACCAAAACGTTTATTTTGCTTTTTCGGCATTTACCGATTTTGGACGTGTTACAAGAGGGTATGAATTTACATGGAATGGACGAAATAGCCTGCACATTCCGCCATATCCGGAAGCAGATATGTGGTTTTCAAATGTTGAACCCGAAAAAATGCACATAAGTTTTGGCGGCGGAATATCCGCGGCGTTGAATCACAATTTCATTGCCCATGTAAACTTCGGACGCGCTGTGGATAAACGCGACGGAAAATCAGGATTGTATATAGGGTTGAACTATTTATATTAATTTTTTCAGGCTGTCATTCATTCCAATTTATTGTAATAAAACAGGTTATGGCAAAGCAACAAATCAGGGTGAAAAATCTTAATCATGTCTTTTAAAATGATATGCGGATTTACAACGCCCGATTCAAAAAAATCGTTGCCACCGTTGTCTCCCACACGCGCAAAATTGTTGTACACGGCGCCTGCTCGGAATGGATTCAGAATGGGAAGGCGTTCATCAACCGACCTTATCTCGTCAAGCGACTGCGCCGCGCCCACGTTTATCCACACGTCGGCTGCACTACCCTGATTGACAATAGTTTCCAAAGTTACGGGAATGCTTTCATGCGAACTGTTATTTTTCCAGATGTAGTCGCCGCCGGCATCGGCAATCATCGCAGCCATCCATGTTGCGCCGCCGGGAACATGCCAAATTCCCTGCCAGGGTAATCCGCACAATATTTTTGGCTTTTGCTCGACGCCTTCTACCAAACCACACAGCGAAAAATATTCATCTTTTATTGCATCGAACTTTTCCGATGCTTGCTGTTCCTGATTATAAAATGCCGCCATAAATTTAATCCACTCGGTTTTTCCAAGCGCCGCGCGCTCAAGATACTCGGCGTTGAACACTACCTTTTGTCCTAAATCGGCAAGTCGCGCAAAACTGCCGGTTAATTCGCCGCCAACTCCGTAAGCAAATATTACATCGGGGTTAAGGCTGATGATTTTTTCGTAGTTCAATCCCTGTTCATAGCCAATGTCCACAATTTGCCCATCGTCAATGGCTTTGCGAACTGCGGAATCGGTTACAAACGCCGCGCCCGACAACGCTACAATGCTCGAAGCCTGTCCCAAAGCCGACAGCATCGCAACATGAGTAGTAGCCAAGCATATAACCCGCTCAACAGGAGTGCGGATAACAGCGTATTGCGAATATTCGGGCGGAATTTCTGCGCCTTTGGGACATAAAACATAGCGATAAACTATGTTTTGCGCACCCTGCCAAGGATTGACAACAGTAAGCAATGTAACCTCGCCGTGTTTTTCCATACTGAAACCCTGCGCAAACTCCATAGCTACCGCATCGGATACCAAAACAACCACATTATGCCGTCTTCTTCCGTTGCAGGACGTAATCGCAATGATCAAAAATAAAAAAAGTAAAAATCTGTTTATCGTCATTCGATTTTTTTGCAAAAATAATAAAAATATACCACCTTTGCAACATTATTTTATAAAAAACATGAATAATATTAATTTGTACGGTTTAATCGGGTATCCGTTATCACATTCATTTTCGCAAAAATATTTTACTGAAAAGTTTGAAAATGAGGGATATGACGGTTATTTATACAGGAATTTTCCTATTAAGGATATTACCGAATTGCGCAATGTATTGGAAAAGCAGCCCGATTTGCGCGGTTTTAACGTGACTATTCCATACAAGGAGCAAATCATTCCATATATTGACGAAATGGATATTACAGCCGCTAAAGCGGGAGCTGTAAACACGGCGCTGGTCAAACGTAAGGGCGAAGAAATATACCTGAAAGGGTACAATACAGACGTATATGGCTTTTCTATGTCGCTGCATAGATGGTTTTCCGCGCTTGAAACGGAATTGCCCGAACAGGCATTGGTACTTGGCTCCGGCGGCGCGTCAAAGGCGGTAGTCTGCGTATTGCGCGACATGAAAATAGCGACGCAAATAATTTCACGAACAAAAGGAAAAACCTACGACCAACTAACCGACGCCGATATTGCCGCTAATAAGTTGATTATCAATACAACGCCTTTGGGTATGTTTCCAAACGTTGATGAATGTCCGCCGATACCGTATCAGTACTTGACGGAACAGCACTGTTTGTATGACCTTGTGTATAATCCCGAAGAAACATTATTTATGCGCAAGGGTCTCGAAAACGGCGCAAATGTGCTAAACGGCGAATTAATGTTAAAGTTGCAGGCTGACAGGGCGTGGGATATATGGAATAACGCGCAAAACACGCACGAATAACAAAAAGATATGGCTGTAAAAAATTACCTCTCAATGATTAAGTTTGCGCACACCGTTTTTGCGATGCCTTTTGCTATTGTTGGCTATTTTCTTGGAATTACTGCTCACGGAAGTAATATTTTTTGTTGGCAAACATTGATATTCGTGATATTATGCATGGTGTTTGCACGAAGCGCGGCAATGGGGTTCAACCGATACATAGACAGATCTATTGACGCAAAAAACCCCCGTACCGAAAACCGCGAAATACCATCGGGTATTATGAAACCGCAAACAGCGCTAATTTTCGTGATTGTAAATTCGATAGCCTTTATTGTTACATGCTGGTTTATCAATATGTTAGTGTTTTTTCTGTCGCCGGTAGCATTGTTGGTGATTTTAGGATACAGCGTAACAAAAAAATACACTGCGTTGTGTCATTTTGTGCTGGGAGCCGGTTTATCGTTAGCTCCCATCGGCGCCTATCTAACTGTAACAGGCGAATTTGCATTGTTGCCTGTTATGTTTTCCTTCGTTGTATTTCTTTGGACAGCCGGATTTGATATTATCTACGCGCTTCAAGACAAGGATTTCGATATTCGCGAGCAATTACATTCAATACCTGCATTTTTGGGAATAAGACGCGCGTTGTTGGTGTCCGGCGCAGTGCATATTGTAGCCGGTTTGCTGGTAATTATCATCGGCGTTTTTGGGAATTTTGGCAAACTGTATGCAGCAGGCGCAGGGATTTTTCTTTTTCTACTGCTGTATCAGCATCTGATAGTAAAACCCGATGATTTGAATCGCATAAATGCCGCGTTTTTTACATCTAACGGCATAGCCGGCGTTGTATTTTCAACTTTTATAGTTTTGGATTTGATATTTATGAACTAATATTTCGCTTTTCATCGTTAATTGAAAAAAATGTTGCGAAATATTTTTTAAGAAATACATTTTATGTATCTTTGCAGAAATTTTTTTTCATCAACTAAAATAAAAAAATAACATGAAACAGTTTATTATTTTTATCACAGTATCGTGTTTGATCGCGAGCTGTTCGTCAGATACCTCCCTTAATGGGTTTCGCGTTAAAGACGAAAGTAAGAAAAGCGCCATTGTCAATCAATTTGTGTTCAATGGCTATACCAATCATTGGCAAAATGTTTATCAACAACAGTTTCGCTATGGAAATATGTTCAGACTAAACATGCCTGATTTGGAAAAAAGTATCCTGCAATCGAAAATTGACATAGCCGAAGCCTTGGAAGTCAACGGATTGCAAATGCAGGAAGGTTTTTTCAGCGGATTGACGTCGTCGCCCTACGCAGTTTTGGACAATCCATCGGTTGCCGAGCTTCAATCTGCGCTTGGCTCAGCCGCAAATATACTTGTATTTGCCGACCGTGATTCGGAAACAGGGCAAAAATTGCAGCGAAACATACAAATTTTGCCGTCAAATCTGAATAGTTACCAAACGAGGGCAGAAGATTATTCATTGGTAGAGGCTTTTATTCTACAAAACAGAAAAAAGACCCTTTATGTAGTTCTTGGAAGCAAGCAAGAGCAATTTGACCGACTAAAATCAATACTTGCCGATACCGAGCGCGTATTGAGAGAATATGATTTGAAACGCGGCTGGTTTGGCGCCGAAACGCTAATCAAAAGCGTGACCTGTACGCCCGGAAATCCTATTGAAGTGATTGGCGCAGGAATGAACGAAGGAAACTCGTGGTTCGTATTCAGCGGATATATGGAATTTTTGGCAAAAGACAAAATTGCAAACTGGGTAAACGAAGTAAATTTACCTATCGTAACAGATGTTGGATTTTCGCCGATATTTGGTTGCGATGATTATGAAGGATTACAGGTTCAGCACATGTTTGAACGCGATTCGTGGCAAAGATTTGCGCGAGAAAAAAACGGATATTTTTTCCGAA
>Ga0099364_10003850_pt1 | contig 23027 bp, 19 predicted proteins | sample TergutTh196P3_FD_73070 | JGI IMG/M metagenome (GOLD analysis project Ga0099364, IMG submission 73070) | Microcerotermes parvus P3 segment gut microbial communities from Pointe-Noire, Republic of the Congo - Th196 P3 | ecosystem: Host-associated > Arthropoda: Insects > Digestive system > Gut ...
GCGTTGCTGAAATATACTCTACTTTACCTGAAATATCAAACATAATATATTTTGATTTTATGAAAGAAGGAATAACTAAAAGTATTTCTTTTATAAACAAACTTCGCAAACACAAATACGATGTATCAATAAACGTTTATCCATCTAATAGGAAAGAATATAATATTATTAGTTTTCTTATAGGAGCAAAAAAGCGTCTTGGAGCAAAATATATTAGACAGGATTTTAGAAATTTAGGTTTTTTAAATAATGTTCGCGTAATGGAAAGTGACGATACACATAATGTTGAGACAAATTTTAAATTATTTTCTGCTTTTTCTAACAATAGCAATATAGCAATTTCTTCGTTAAAATTAGTATTAAATAAGCATCATTTATCATTTGCAGATAGTTTTTTAAATGAGCATAATATTAAAGAAAATGATATAGTTGTGGGATTTCATTCGGGTTGTAGCACGTTAAAAAATCATTCAAATCGGCGTTGGACACCTGAAAATTTTGCAGAACTTGGAAACTTATTACAAAATAATTTTAATTGCAAAATATTATTATTTGGGGCTGGCGATGAAATAGAATTAAATAAAAAAATTAAAACAATTATTAATTCAGACGATATAATTATTGTTAAGTCGCAATTTCTATTAGAATCCATATCTATAATGGAAAGGTGCAATTTATTTGTTACTAATGATTCATCATTGATGCACTTTGCAGGTGCATTAAAATTAAATACTATTCCTATTATAGGTCCAACTAATACAAATTATATTTATCCTTGGCAAACGAATTATAAAGTTGCGTCTGTTAATTTAGATTGTAGTCCGTGCTTTTTTTATTCGCCGACTCCTTTAATATGCCATAGAGATGATATTAAATATAAATGTATGAAAGAAATAACTCCCGAATTAGTATTCAAACTTGCAAAGGAGTTTCTTAATTAGAGAGTGTTACCTAAAGGATGATATTGCGTTTTTATATATTCAATGAAATTGCTAATATTATTGAATTAGTATTTTTTTAATACTTTAAAAATATCAAAAAAACAACCTATTAAGTAACATTCTCAAAATTAGCATGGGGATTCATCCCCGTGTTTGTTTTATTTCAAATATTTTTCTTATATTTGTATTTTATTAAATTAAATATAGGACTTTTTTTTTATGGAATGTACACATTGTGGCAGTAGTAAATATATAAAGAATGGTGTCTACAAGAGTTCACAGCGTTATCGCTGTAAAGAAGGCATTGGTAACTAAATACTTGTATTGAATTGCTTTCTGTTAAAAAACAATAATAGTGTATTATCTAACATTTCTAATGTCTTACTATATATATTAAATATTGAATTCCATCCGTCTAAATACAACTAATACATACTAAAAATATCTCTTTACATATCAATAGTTTACGGCGTTATTTTTTATCTTTACAAAAATTTTCCTTTTTTTTGCTAAAAATGATATATTTTATTTAAAAAAAATTATATATTTGTATTTTATAATTATAAAAATAGGTTTATCTTATGAAAATTTTTTTTTCACAAATAATAATTTTCTTTTTTGCATTTCTATTACCCTTATTTGGTCAGGGTTACAGTGGTGGAAATGGAACAGAAAGCGACCCATATTTAATAAGCACTACAGAGGATATGGAATTGCTTGCCGATTCTGTAAATAATCATAATATTTATAGAAAGAACCAGTATTTTAAATTAACTAATAACATAACTATTAGCAATATTGCTATTGGTAGAACTTCACCTGTAAGTAATAGATTTAATGCAAATTTTGATGGAGATGGCTATACCATTACTACCCAAATTTCACATGGCGTATTTGCTTGTGCAGATGAAAATAGTGTTATTAAAAATCTTAATGTGGATGGCGAAATAAGTGGCTTCACCTCTATTGGTGGTATAGTTTCCAACAATTATGGAATGGTTCAAAATTGTAATAATTATGCAACAATATTTGCCGAAGCTGGTTGGGTAGGTGGAATATGCGGACAGAATTCTGGTACTATTACAAATTGTTCTAATTTTGGAAAAATAGAATCTACTAGTAGTGTAGGTGGAATAGCAGGTGTAAATAATCTTAATATTTCAAATTGCATCAACGCTGGGAAAATAACTGCTTACAGCCATGTAGCAGGTGGGATTATAGGTGCTAATAGTTTTATACAAAATAAAGAAGTTATTGTTGAATTTTGTACAAATATAGGCAATATAGTTGGCGGCAATATAGTTGGCGGTATTATAGGACAAACTTTGTTATCTAATCCGGGAATAATTACTAATTGTGTTAATTACGGTTTTGTGCAAGGGAATGAATATGTAGGTGGAATAAATGGAATGGCTAATAATTCAAGTCTAGGGTTAATACATACAATTACTATTTCAAATTGTATTAACACAGGTGTTGTGGAAGGAAATAATGCTACTGGTAGTATTGCGGGTAGTATTTATTATGTAACCATCACCAACTGCCATTATGATAAACAATTTTGTATTCATAAAGGCGTAAATGGACAAGATGTTCCGGGCGTTTCTGGTCATATAACAAGAAATATGGTTGGTAGGAAGTTAGCCAATTTACTCGGAGATATTGATTGGACTTATGTAGAAGGAGCAACCTTCATACAATCTCTTTATCCTCAACTAAAAGTATTTAGCGAAAGCCCCGATGAAAGACAATCCGATGCCAGTAAAGTTGGTGCCACGCCGATATTTTTGTATGATGGGATAAAAGATTAAGAAGGAGGGATGCTGAAACAAGTTCGGCATAACATACATTTTATTTAACAAAATATTTATATATTTGCTTTAACTTTTAATTTAGTTTTAGACATAATTACACAAAAAAATACAAATATAAGAAAATAAAATGTAAATGTTTAAAAGACTTTATATATTTCTACTTTATGTCATTCAAGACAATACAAAAATAACTTTTTTATTTCTACTTTATGTCATTCAAGACAATACTAAAATAAATTTTTTATTTCTAATTTCCAAATTTTTTTATTTTCAGTGCGTGACAATAAAATATATACACGAAAAACCTTATTTTTGTAAAAATAGTTATTTAAATAGTAAAATGAACGAAAAAACAATAATCATAGATATCGGCAATTCATTTGTAAAAATCAAAAATAATGAAGATATCAATTTCATTTATTTAGACGACCTCGTTATAGATAAAATAAAAAATAGTGTAGACCTTGCCAATATTAATTCTGCAATTATTTCTTCTGTTAATACAGATATGGAATGTGTATTAGTAGATTTTTTGGCTAGCAATAAAATAACAGTTAAATTGGCTGATACTTTGTTAAGAAGCCAGAAATTTATTGATTTTTCTAATATACAAGGAATGGGAAATGATAGAAAACTTGGACTAATCGGCGCATTGAGTTTCTACAAACCGCCTATTATTACTATTGACTGCGGAACTGCTATAACTATAAATATACTTTCCAAAGATAGTATTTGTCTCGGCGGTGCCATTATGTGTGGAGTAGGCACACAAACAAGAGCATTATCAGAATATGCTTCAGGGCTTCCTGCAATTAAAATTAATAAAGCAAATTATGGTATTATAAATGGCACTGAAGATGCTATTAATACAGGTTTGATTTCTGCTGTTAGAGGCGGAATAACTGATTTCCTTTACAATATTTTTTATAAAGAAAAATTAGAAAATACTAATGTTGCATTTACGGGTGGATATTCTGATTTAGTATTTAAATTGTGTGTTAAAAAATTAAATAAAATAAATACAAATTCTAAAAAAATAAATAAAATAGAACAAAGAAAAAATCTTGTTTTTCTTGGATTAGAAAAACTTATAGGAATAATGTAGACCTATAAAAATAGAAATTTCCGTATTTTGCTATACCGAACTTGATTCGTTACACCTTATTCTACTTGGAGATGCTGAAATAAGTTCGGTATAACGGGAAAAACCTTATTTTTGTAGTTATTAAATTATATATTTTATTATTGTATGAAAAAACTCTTATTTTATTCGTTAGTGGGGATGCTATTTAGCACATTTGGTCTGTATGCAAGTGATGTTAATTTAGCGATTCCTGATTTGCACGAAGGAACATTCCATATTTTCGGTGCTGTTATTACTGCGTGGGATTTCCTTTTTTATGGTGCATTAGTTATTTGTGGAACTCTTGGATTTAGTTTATTGTTGTTCTTTCAAGTAAAAAAACTTCCTTCGCATAAATCAATGTTGAATGTTGCAAGCACTATATTTGCAACGTGTCGCACTTATTTGTTACAGCAGGGCAAGTTTTTGTTAATGTTATTTGGATTTATTGCAATTGTAATGATTATCTATTTCTTGGGGTTAGTGGGGCAAAGTTTCAGCACTGCCATCCAAGTTCTAATATTTTCAATAATTGGTATGGGGGGAAGTTATGCTGTGGCGTGGTATGGCATTAGAGTTAATACTTTTGCTAATGCGAGAACTGCGTTTGCTTCTTTGCGAGGACGACCATTAGATGTCGTAAATATACCCTTAAAAGCAGGTATGAGCGTTGGATTATTTCTTATTTCGTTAGAATTAGTGATGATGGTTTTCATATTACTTTTCGTGCCGCGAGAAATTGTCGGTGTCTGCTTTTTAGGATTTGCTATCGGCGAATCGCTTGGTGCTTCTGCACTTCGTATAGCAGGTGGAATATTTACTAAAATTGCTGACATTGGTTCTGATTTGATGAAAGTTGTCTTCAAAGTAAAAGAAGATGACCCGCGTAATCCGGGCGTTATTGCTGATTGCACGGGAGACAACGCAGGCGATAGTGTTGGACCTACTGCTGATGGATTTGAGACCTACGGCGTTACAGGAGTAGCACTTATTAGTTTTATAACTTTAGCCGTTCCTAATCCTGACATTCAAGCAAAACTAATTGTTTGGATTTTTGGAATGCGTTTTCTTATGGACTTCTTATCAGGTTGTTCGTTCTTTATAAATCAAGCAATTTCTAAAAAAATGTATGCTAATAAAAAGCACTTTGATTTTGAAGCACCATTGATGCGTTTGATTTGGATTGCTGCAACGCTATGTATTACTGCTACATTTTTTATGAGCCATTTACTGCTCGGCGATATGGATAATCCTGATTTATGGTGGAAGTTAGCAATTATTATAAGTTGTGGAACGCTTGCCGCTGTACTGATTCCTGAATTTACTAAAATATTTACAAGTTCAAAATCAAAGCACGTAAAAGAAATAGTAACAGCATCACGCGAAGGCGGTCCTTCTTTAAACATTTTATCAGGCATTGTAGCAGGCAATTTTAGTGCATTTTGGACAGGATTACTAATTGTATTGTTAATGACAATAGCATATTTTACTTCTCAATTAAGTGGTATAACAGAAATAATGGGAGTTCATGCATCTATTTTTGCATTTGGATTAGTTGCATTTGGATTCTTATGTATGGGTCCCGTTACCATTGCAGTAGATAGTTATGGACCAGTTACGGACAATGCTCAATCCGTATTTGAACTTTCGCAAATAGAACAAATACCCGATATTGAAAAAGAAGTTGAAAAGGAATATGGTTTCAAACCTGATTTTGAAAACGGAAAGCATTATCTTGAAGCAAATGATTCAGCAGGTAATACATTCAAAGCAACTGCTAAACCTGTTCTTATTGGAACGGCAGTAACAGGTGCTACTACTATGATTTTTGCAATTATTTTATTGTTAGAAAAAGTTGGTTTTTTACACCTATCTTTAACTGATGCTCCTGTGATATTGGGATTAATTTGCGGAGGAGCAGTTATTTATTGGTTCAGTGGTGCCTCTATGCAAGCGGTGACTACAGGTGCTTATAGTGCAGTAGAGTTTATCAAACGAACATTTAATTTGGATAAAAAAGAAGCAAATACTGATGATTCTATTTCAGTAGTCCGAATATGCACGCAATACGCACAAAAAGGAATGTGGAATATATTTATTGCCCTTATGTCGCTGACTCTTGCGTTTGCATTTATGGATCCGAACTTCTTTGTTGCATATCTTATATCTATTGCTGTATTTGGCTTGTTTCAAGCAATATATATGGCAAATGCAGGTGGCAGTTGGGATAATGCAAAAAAAGTAGTTGAAGTAGATTTAAAAGAAAAAAATACTCCTTTGCACGAATCAGCCGTTATTGGTGATACTGTCGGCGACCCGTTTAAAGATACGTCATCTGTTTCATTAAATCCAATTATAAAATTCTCAACACTTTTTGGTCTATTAGCGACCGAGATTTGCATTGAGATGAAAATAGGTGCTACTAATGATTATTCTATGTTTATAGCGATACCATTTTTAGCGGTGGGGCTTTATTTTGTTTGGCGTTCATTCTACAAAATGCGAATTAAAGTAGAAAAATAGTTGCTAATTTAACTAAAATAAAAGAACCGAAACACCTGCCATATACATTCCAATTTTGCTTCAGCAAAACAACATTAACACGGGGGCAAGCCCCCGTGTTGATTTACCACCCCTGCCCCTCCACGGGAGGGGAACAGTTCCACTCCTGTGGAGGGGTGGCTTCGCATAGCGAAGTCGGGGTGGTATATTTTATATTTATCACGGGGATTCCTCCTCGTGTTTGTTTTTTTCATTAAAAAAAGTTATTTTTGCAATTATTAAAACGATTTCTGTAATAATATAATTTATAAAAATGATTTATTCTACGAAGAACGCACAAACAACTATTACTTCCTTCACTCAAAATGGAGAAACTGCTTGTACTTGCCAGATTAACGGCGGAGAATATACAGGAGCGAATATTACAGGCGATATAATAATTGCTGACGGATTAGATATACCTGATTTTGCTTTTAGTGAAAATACTAAAATAACATCAGTGACAGCCGCAGGTAATATAGGAACTATAGGTAAGGAGGCATTTAGACAGAGTTCAGCAATATTTACTTTTAATAATGTAAGATTTATAGGTGAGTTTGCATTTTTGGAGAGTTCGGGTGATATTACATTTAATAATGTAACATTTATAGGTAAGGGTGCATTTGTTGTGAGTTTGGGTGCTATTACATTTAATAATGTAACACTTATAGGTAAGGGTGCATTTTATGAGAGTTCAGGTGCTATTACATTTAATAATGTAACACTTATAGGTGACCGTGCATTTTATGAGAGTTCAGGCAAAATTACATTTAATGATGTAGAAACTATAGAAGAGTGTGCATTTTGTTACTGTTTATCGCAGATTTATGTTTCTCATCAAATGACAGACGCAAAGATAGAAGAGTTCTATACTCCAGGCGGTTATAAAGGAAAAGTAAAAAGATTGCAACAGCCGTAAATAAATAAGGTGATGCTGAAATAAGTTCGGCATAACATTATTTTATTTTTTGTTTATATATTTTTCGGGATGTGTTATAATATCGAACTTATCTTCTTTAACAAGTTTTAGTTTGATAGCGGCATCTTTAATAGAAATATTTTCTTTAATAGCAAGTTTAGCGATATTGTCAGCATTAACTCTACCAATATGCGGGTCTAATTCTTTAATAGTCACAAGCGTATTATAAAGATGTTCTGTATTTCTGTTTCTATTTATTTCAACTCCTCGGATACATTTTTTATCAAACATAGAACAAGTATCGGATAGCAAATTAGCAGATTGCAAAAAATTAAAAATAATAACAGGCATATAAACATTTAGTTCCAAATCAGTATTAGCAGCAGAAAATTGTATAGTAGCATCATTGCCGAATACTTGTGCGGTAATCATTGCAACAATTTCGCTTGGAATAGGATTATATTTCCCTGGCATAGAAGGGTCATTAGTATCTGCTATGGGCAGTATTAACTCGCCAATACCACAGCGAGGACCTGATGCAAGAACCCTCATATCATTAGCAATTTTAAATAAAGTTGCAGAAAATATTCGCATAGTAGAATGAGCAAAAACTAATTTATCTTTTGAAGACAGCATAGAAAGTTTATTAGGTGCAATACGGAAAGGAATTTTAGTTAATTTTTGAAGTTGTTTTAGCACTTTTATAGGTATATCTTTATGAATTGCAATTCGGTCAGTTCCAATAACCATAGTCCCAATCGGCAAATCATATATGCCATTCAGAGCAAATTCCATTCGTTCAATATCATTATTTATTTGATGAACGTAAGCCGTAAATTCCTCGCCAAAAGTAAGTAAAAAAGAATCCATAGAATGCGTTCTGCCTACCTTAACTATATTTTTAAACTCTTCTGCTTTTTTTTCTAAACTATTTTGCAGTTTTTTTGCAGCAGGGATAAGATTATTTTTCATTGTCAAAGCAGCCGCAATGTGCATAGCAATAGAAAACGCATCGTTAGAACTTTGTGATTTATTTATATCATTTACGGGGTCAATAATTGTGCTTGAACTATTGCCACCAGAAAGGAAGATTGCCCGATTTGCAATAACTTCATTAACATTCATATTAGTGTGCATACCTGACCCGATTTGCCATACTTTCAAAGGAAATTGGTTATCAAGTTCGCCTTCTAATAGTTCGTCAATTGCTTTAATAATCCTTATGGATTTATCTTTTGTTAGGATTTTTAGTTCTTCGTTGGCGAGCATCACTGCCTTTTTAAGGATGCCGATAGCTTTAATAACGGAATTTGGCATAAACTCTTCGCCAATATTATATGAAGTGAGCGAATTAATAGTTTTTTCGCCGTAATAGATATTAGTATTTCCCGTTTTAGTAGTTTTATTTTTATTAGTATTTGGTTTTATTTCTCTGAACTTTGCCATTTTTTGCTACATTGCATAATTTTTTACGCAAAAATAAGGTTTTTTATGTGGAAAGTTTCATTAAAAAAATAGGATGCCGAATAAAGAAGTTTTCAGAGTAATTTACCCCTTACAACTATTTTTCTATCTTTTTTGCTCTATTTGTTGAGATATATGAATACATTACGGGAACAATAAACATAGTTAAAAAAGTAGAAACAAATAAACCACCAACTACTGCTGTTCCCATTGCGATGCGACCATTTGCACCTTCGCCACCTGCTAATACTAATGGCATAATTCCTAATATAGTTGTTAAACTTGTCATTAAAATAGGACGCAATCTTTGTATTGATGCAAAAACAATTGCATCTGCTTTAGAGATACCTGCGGCTTGTCTTTGATTAGCAAATTCTACTATTAAGATACCATTTTTTACTACCAAACCAATTAGCATAATGATTCCAATTTGGCTAAATATATTTAAAGTAACATCATTAAAATACATAAATGCTAATGCTCCCGCAATAGCAAGAGGAACTGTGAACATTATAACTAATGGGTCCTTAAAACTTTCAAATTGCGCTGATAAAATTAAAAATATAAATATTAACGCTAAAATAAAAGCAAACATCAATGAGTCAGAACTTTCTCTAAACTCTTTAGAATCGCCTTGCAAAGCAGTTCTAAAAGTTTCATCTAATACTTCTTTTGCTATTCTATCCATTTCATCTAATCCATCTCCAATAGTATATCCGGGAGCAAGTGCAGCAGTAACTGTTGCTGAATTAAATCTGTTAAATCTATATAATTGAGGCGGAGCAACATCTTCATATAAGTCAATAATATTATCTAATTGTATCATATCTCCTTGCGTATTGCGGACATAAAGCGATTTTAAGTCAAGTGGTGTATTTCGTTGTTGTCTATTAATTTCTGCTAATATCTGATATTGTTTTCCATTCATATAAAAATATCCTAATCTTTGTCCGCTTAAACCATATTGTAGAGTTTGTGCTATATCCATAGTATTAATTCCGAGTGTAGTTGCTTTATCTCTATCTATTATCATTTTTGTTTCGGGCTTATTAAATTTCAAATTAACATCAGCCATCATAAACATTTTATTAGCATGAACTTTTTCCATAAACTTTGGAATATATTCTTCTAATTTATCTAAATTAGGTGCTTGCAGAACATATTGTATAGGCATAGTTGCTCGTCTTCCGCCGAATGTAGATTGTTGTTGGACAAATGCTCTTGCTGTTGATTCTTTTGCTACGGCAGTAGATAGTGCTGCTGCTACTTCCATTTGACTTCGCTCACGCAAATGTAATTTATCTAAAAGGATTCGTATAAATCCCCATTCTCTTCTTAATACTACGATATTTGCTATTCTTTCAGGAACAACAGAATCAGCAATATTTGCAATAGTTTCTGTATAATCTTTATAATATTCATATGTTGAACCTTCAGGCATTCGGGTTTGAATTAAAACTAATGATCTATCTTCAAGTGGTGCCATTTCAGATGATATAGATGTCCATAGGTATACTATAATGCCAAAAGTTGCTAAAATTATAGGAAAAGCCACAATTTTATATTTTAAAAATGTTCTTAACATTTTGCCATATTTGTTTGTCATTCCATTAAAAAACGGTTCTGTTATTTCATATAATTTATTTTTCTTTTCTCTTTTCTTTAATAATTTTGTTGATAACATTGGAGTAAATGTTAAAGCAACAATTGATGATATTGCTACCGAACCTGCTATTACCAAACTAAATTCTAAAAATAATTTTCCTGTCATTCCTTGCATAAATACTATAGGAAGGAATACTGCTATAAGGGTAACAGTAGTAGCAATGACGGCAAAAAATATCTCCTTAGAACCAGCAATACCTGCTTCTTTTGGCGACATTCCTTTTTCTATTTTAACATAAATATTTTCGGACATAACTATAGCATCATCTACAACTAATCCAACCGATAGCACTACTGCCAACATTGATAACACATTTATAGAAAATCCAGCAACATACATTACAAAAAAAGCACCAACTAATGATACAGGAATAACAATTAAAGGAACTAATGTTATTCGCCAATCACGTAAGAAAAGAAATAAAATTATTGCTACCATAGCAAATGCAATAAAAATTGTCTCTTCTACTTCTTTTATTGAAGCACGCACAAAATCAGTATTATCAAAAGCAATATCTAAAACAATGTCATCAGGCAAATCTTTATTCATTTCTGATAAGCGTCTTTTAACTTCATCAGAGATGTTAATTTGGTTAGCGCCCGGTTGTGGAACTATTACTACACTAACCATAGGAACACCATTTCTTGTCAATAATGTTCGCCTTTCTTCTGAACCCAATTCCGCATAACCAATATCTTTAAAACGGACTATTTGGAATTCGTTTTCTTTAATTATTAATTTATTAAATTCTTCAGGGGATTTCATTAATCCAAGAGTTCTTATTGTAAGTTCTCTTTTATCACCTTCTATACTTCCTGCTGGCAGTTCAATATTTTCTCTGTCAATAACATTTTTTATATCTGCTGCTGTAATATTATAAGCAGCCATTTTAATAGGATCCAACCAAAGACGCATTGCGTATCTATGTCCTCCCCAAATATCTACCGAAGATACATTTTGAATTGTTTGCAAACGTTCTTTTACTGTTAATTCAGCGATTTCTGTTAATTCTAATAAATTTCGCTTATCACTTTGAACATTAACTTGTATAATTGGATTAGCATCTGCATCTGCTTTTTCTACTATTGGTGGATCGCAATCTCGCGGTAAAAGTCGGCGTGCAGTTGCAACATGATCTCTAACATCGTTAGCGGCTGTTTCCATATTCATAGAAAGTTCAAACTCAACTGTTATACGGCTATTTCCTTGCGAACTTGAACTCGATAAAGAACGGATACCGGGAACACCATTTATATGTTGTTCTAATGGCTCGGTAATTTGATTTTGTATAACATCGGCATTTGCTCCTGGATAAGAAGTAGTTACTGATATAATAGGAAAATCCACACTTGGATATTCCCTAACACCAAGAAAATTATATCCAATAATTCCTAACAAAAATATAACAAGAACTATAACTGTTGATAATACAGGACGATTTATGCTTAATTCAGATAGCGTCATTTAAGTATATTTTACAATTTATAATTACAAATATAAGAAAAAAATATGATTAAATATGAAATCTTTAACACGGGGCAAGCCCCCGTGTTAATATTTCATCTGTCATTCCGAACTTGGTTCGGAATAGCCTAATTTTATGCGAGTAGATGCTGAAACAAGTTCAGCAGGACATAAAAAAACAGCAAAACCGAAGCCCTGCTGTTAAAACTTTTAAAACTTTTAATACTTTTCTATACTTACAAAAATAACTTTTTTCTCGTAATTTAAATCATATATCTGCAATTCTAATATAAATCGGAATGTGTGCCTGTATTTGTTAAAGTTAAAATAAGTGTATTATGTTCTATTTTATAAATTAATAACCAATCTGGCTCTATATGACATTCCCTACAATCTTTATATTTACCTTGCAATTTATGGTCATTATATTTTGCATCAAGCCGATGACCATTTGCTAACTCATTAATAACATAATTAAGCAAATTAATATTTTTACCTTGCCTATGCATCAATTTTAAGTTTCTTTTATAATTCTTTTTCATTTCAATTTTATATTTCATTATTGTCCTCTTTTAAGAAGTTATTTTGCCATTCTAAATATTCTTCAAAACTATTAAATGATTCTGGCTCATTTGGCTCTGCTAATGCTCTATCTAATGCGGGAATGCTTTCATATTGATTTAGATTAATATATTTTGTTCTTGGTTTTACTAATTCTAATGCTTCCATTTTTTATTTTACTTATAATTATATTTTTTACTTACAAAAATATATTTATTTTATAACTTTTAATCTATAAATGATAAAATAAAACGAATGTTGGGAACTCTTTTTTAGTGTATTAGGTTGAAAATAAGGAGATGCTGGAGCAAGTTAAGTAGGATGATTATTTTTTTAGTATGTTTTAGTGTATTATTATCCTTATTTTTGAACTTTATAATTGCTAAACTATGTCAATACAAACAAAAGCAGGATATATTGCTATAATTGGAAAGCCAAATACAGGAAAATCAACTCTAATGAATGCTATAATTGGAGCAAAACTTTCTATAGTTACTCCAAAACCGCAAACAACTCGTAAGCGAGTTCTTGGAATATATAGCAGTGATAATATGCAAATAATTTTTTTAGATACGCCAGGAATTCTTTCGCCGAAATATAAAATGCAGACCACAATGATGGATTATGTTAGTGCTTCTATTAATGAAGCGGATTGTGTAATTTATATATGTGATGCCAGTAAATATAGGAAGGAACAAATAATTCCAACAAGTATCAAAAATACTCTTGCGAAAATAAAAAAAGCAAATAAAAAAATAATTTGCATATTAAATAAATTGGATTTGTTAAAAGATGTTAAGGAAACTTTGCCGATGATTGCAGATATGAACTCGCTGAATATATTTTCAGATGTAATACCTATTTCTGCGTTAAAGAAAAGTAATATAAAAAATGTTTTGGATGCAATAAGTAATTACATTACTTTTATGCCGTTCTATTATGATGCAGAAATGTTAAGCACACAGCCCGAAAGATTTTTTGTATCTGAGATAATTAGAGAGCATATATTTTTATCTTACGGTGATGAGATACCTTATTCTACTGAAGTAAATATAGTTGAATTCAAAGAACGACAAGTCGGTAAGTGGTATATCAATATAGAAATTATAATAGAAAAAACATCACAAAAAGGAATAATAATAGGTAAAAATGGCGAAAAATTAAAGACATTGTTAGAAAAATCAAGACAAGCAATAGAAGACCATTTACAAGTAGGTGTTTATTTAGAAGCATTTGTTAAGGTTCGCCCTAAATGGAGAAATAACACAACATTCCTGAAATCATTCGGATATTAAAAAAGTAACCCAATAAAAATGTTATGCCAAACTTGATGCGGAATTCCCGTGTTTTCATTAAGAACGGCAATACGTTTTTATAGGTTAGATATAGAATCTTTAAAAATAACTACAAATTTAGTACCCCTAAGGGGACTCGAACCCCTGCTACAAGCGTGAGAAACTTGTGACCTGACCACTAGTCGATAGGGGCTACACAGAGATAATAGTTAAAAGATTCTAACTAAACTTTGTTTATATACACACTAACAAAACATAAATTATGCAACTTTTAGTTTTTTTATCAATGCAGATAAAGAACGTTTTTTGTTTGCAGCAGTGTTTTTGTGAACAACTCCGTGAGCGGTAACTCTATCTAATATGCTATATGCTTTATTTAATAAAGTCATACCTTCAGTATAATCAGTTGCTTCTCTGACTTTTCTAATTGCTATTCGCATTATTTTTTTGTTTCCTCTATTATAGAGTTTTTTTGTTCTTGTTTGTCTAATTCTTTTAATAGCCGATTTATGATGTGCCATAATTATTTATTATTTTAATTCTAAAAATACAAAAATACGTTTTTTTTTATAAAAAAAAATAATAAAAGGTGATATATAAAAAAACTTTTTTTCTGCAACTCTCTAATTTTAACGAGGAAATGCTGAAATAAGTTCGGTATAGTATTTTTAGAGGTATTATTTATAATAAATTTCTTATTTTTGTATGTTTTATAATAATATTTAATGTTTATATGAAAATAAAAACTTTGTCGTTAGTATTTTTGTTTGCTATGCAAACAAGTTTGTTGGTTGCAATGGATAATTATCCGTTCAGTGTTGGAGCATCTGTTGCAGGAAAAGTAGGAATAAGCACAGGGACAACTCCCGAAGGCATACTAAATGCTGTTTCATTTTTAGGTGGGGCTGACCTCGCTGCAATGGTATATTTACCTATGTCCAACGACTCAAGAACAGGCGTATTTGTTGAACTTGGCTATACAAATACACCTTTCGGATTAAAACTATGGAAACAGCAAGATTTCAGTTATATGAACCAAAAGTGGCTAACTGTTTCGCCTATTCTACTTATGTCAGGAGTTTCAGTCGGATTAGAGTTCGGCTTCAATGCTTTTGATGATTGGATAGATGATAATAATATGTTTGGTATGTTGCCAATCGCAAAAGATGGCTTTAATGTAACTTTGCGTGTGGGCTATATGCATCCTGTTTGGACTACACCCGTTGGAACTTTAAATTTCCAAATAAATGGAACATATAACATCACAGGAACAAATTATCGTGGTGATTTTACTTATAGCCCTGTAACACTTTCGCTTGGATTAAATTATTTATTTAATCTTGAATCGGGAGATGATTATTAATGAAGGTGTATCTTAATAGCAAAGAAATAGAATTAGAAAATAATTCTAATCTTCTACTTTTATTGGAGCAATCTAATATAATAAAGCCCGGCATTGCGGTTGCTGTTAATAATTTTGTTATACCAAAGGCACAATGGGACAATTGTCTACTTAATGATAATGATAAAATAACAATTATCAAAGCAGTTTCTGGTGGATAAATTTAAGATAATAGTTATATCAAGTCCTAAACCTGTTATGAACGAATCAGCAATTATTACTGGTTTGTTTAGCAATGGGCTTGAATTATTTCATCTGCGAAAACCTTTTGATAACATTTATACAACAGCAAAGTTATTAAAAAATATTCCTATGCAATTTCATAATAGAATTGTTATTCATCAGCATTATCAACTCATAAATGACTACAAATTAAAAGGTATTCATATAAAAAATAATAACGAAAATATACCGAATAACTGCAATATTATCAGCACTTCATTTCATTATTTTAGCGAACTATTTAATAAAAATAATTATGAATATGTTTTCTTAAGTCCTATATTTAATAGTATTTCTAAAGATGGTTATAGTTCTAATTTTACATTATCGGAATTGCAAAAAGCACATAATAATGGAATTATTGATAATAAAATTATTGCTCTCGGCGGAATTACTCCTAATAATATAAATATAATAAAAGAAATAGGATTCGGTGGTGCCGCAGTTTTAGGTTATATTTGGGGAAGGTGATAGGTGATTTATTAGTGTATATTGCTACCACCATTTATGATACATAAAATATGTTTTTATACGCTCCTCTGTTATAAATAAATGTTTTTATTTTATATGTTTTTGTTTTTCAATAGTTAAATATAAAATAAATGATAATTTAATTATATGGGCGAGTATATATTACTTTTTATAAAAAAACATTATTTTTGTAAAATAAAAATTGGAGTTTGATGTAGGATAGCATTATTTTATAAATTAATTCTTAACGGAGAGTTTTGATGATTAGTATCAAAAACAAAAAAAATGGCTGTGTGATTGCATTTGCAACTTTGTTAATTGCAACATTATTTATGCCAGCAAATTTATTTTCACAAGCAGGTGGTGCGTCAGTTCCTTTTTTACGTATTTCGCCTGATGCAAGAGCAAGTGGTATGGGCGAAACAGGAGTAGCCATTGCAGATAATGCAAATGCTGTATATTGGAATCCTGGCGGACTTGCTTTTTTAGATTATTTTAATAGGGGGAGCGAGTTTGAGGACCCTATTCCTTTCAGGCAAGTATCTTTATGTGGTTCGCCTTGGTTACCACAATTCAATGCAGATTTATATTATGCTTATGCGGCATTTGTAAATCACTTTGAAGACATCGGCACATTAGCCGCAAACTTTAGATTTATGAATCTTGGTACTTTTATCCGCACAGATGTGAATGGTCAAAATAAAGGAGAATTCACTTCTAATGAGTTTGCTTTATCGGTTGCTTTTGGAACTCAAATTACATCAGAGTTAGGTGTCGGTGCAAACTTAAGTTATATTCGCTCTAACTTAACGCCATCTTTTAACAACCAAGCAGCAGCAATAGGTAATTCTGCTTCATTGGACCTTGGAATGTTATGGAAACCGCAAAACTTATGGTTTCTAAAAGACAATTTATCATTAGGGTTCAATCTTCAGTATTTAGGTCCAAAAATTACTTATATTAGTGAAGCGGATCCATTACCTACAAATCTAAAAATGGGATTTGCTTATACGCTATTTAAGGATGAGTTTAATGACCTAAAAATAGCAGTTGATTTCCAAAAATTGCTTGTCAATAGAGACACTTTAGGAGGTTCTGACCCTGTTCCAATTTCAGTATTTACTGCTTGGCAAAATAAAGGAATAGAAACCGCATTCGGATTAGAATACTGGTATGAAAAAATTGTTGCTATGCGAGCAGGATATTTCACTGAACCATCTAGTCTCGGTGGCAGACATTTTTGGAATCTCGGTGCAGGTTTCAGGTATAGGATATTCCAACTTGATTTTGGATATATTTTAACTATTGACCAGAACCATCCATTGGCTAACACTATGCGGTTTTCAATGCTGATGGATTGGAAGTAATTTTAGTTATGCTTATGCAAGAAGATGCTGAAATAAATTCATAATGACATATAAAATGTTATAATGAATTTGTTTCTGCATCTTATTTATTTTTACCTGTTATGCTGAACTCGTTTCTGCATCTCTTAATTCTTTAGTAAATACTCCTAATAAAAATAAAAGGATTCCGTGTCAAGCACGGAATTACATTTTTTATAAAAAAAGTTTATTTTGCATAAATATTTATTAGAAAACTCTAACAAAATTTTGTTATTTTAATTATGAAAGCATTAGAAAACGTAAAAACAGATGACCTTAACGAAGAACAAAAAAAACTTTTAGCCGAACTAATAAAACAAGAAATGATGACAAAAATAGAAAACTACATCAACGAGGGCGAAGTTAATTTTTCTGAACATCTGAAAAGTTATTTAAGATCTGTAGAAGAAGATAATGATTAAAAAAATTATATTTTAACAATCCGAATAATAAATTTGGTTGCCATATAATATGTGATGCTATACATATAAATCGTGGCAGATATAATACTTTTTAAATATAAAAAATAATCTATTCTAAAATAGAATAGATTATTTATTAGGTGGCACTTAAAATTAGCCGCCTTTTTTCATTAGAGCAATTACATCAAAAGTAATGTCTAATTTGTCTTCTGACCAAATTACAACTGCTGCTTCTTTTGCTAAAACTAAAGATAATTTTTCTCTTTTAGCGATTGTTTCTATTGCAGTTTTTACTTTAGGTCTAATAGAATCTAAATATTTTTCACGCAAGCGATTAATTTCATCTTGTTTTGCTTGTTGATATTCATTTAGTTCTTGTTGTTCTTTCAACAACTTTTCTTCTTCTGCTTGCACGCTACTTGCAGACATTGTTCCTTTTTGCTTTTGGTAGTTTTGAAGTTTTGTTTCAAAAGCAGTTCTTTTTTCAGCAATAGTATCTCTATACAAATTGCTTAAATCTGTTAATTCTTTGTCCGCAGCGATTGCTTCGGGCATTTCTTTAACAACGGCTTCCACATCTACTATACCTATTGGTAATCTTGTTGCTTGTGAAAATGCCGAATCATTACTAAATAGTGTCAGCACTATTAATGTGAAAATTGCAAACAATACATTTTTCATTAGGTTATTTCTCCAAATTATATTTTATTTAAATTAATATCAATCTTATAAAGAATACAAAAATAATAATTTTTTCTAAATTATTGCAATTTTGCATAAAAAGTTATAGCAACCTCTAAAAATAAAAATTTCCGTATTTTTTATGCCGTGTTTGACACTGTATCTGCTTATTTTATAGATATTTCTATTTTGCCTTATTACTTTATTGTAATACATATTTTAGTGCCGTTCTAATAATATCTTCAATAGGCAATTTTATATCTTTGGCGTTAGTCATTGTTTTTCTTACTGCCTTTTCTGCTACTGCTCTGTTATAACCAAGCGTTACTAATGCCGAAATTGCATCATTAAGAGTATCATCCAAACTTATAGACATTTCTGCACTTTCAATTTCTATCTTACTAATCTTATCTTTTAATTCTACTAATAATCTTTCGGCAGTTTTTGGACCAATGCCTGGCATTTTTTTTAATAAAAGTATATTTCCTTTTTCTATTGCATATTTCAAATCACTTACCGTTATTGATGAAAGAATTCCAATAGCGAACTTTGGTCCTATTCCTGAAACAGAAGTTAGTAGTATAAACATACTACGTTCACTTTTGTCATAAAAACCGTAAAGTTGCATAGCATCTTCTCTATGAATTAACAATGTATGTAAAAACACTTTATCGTTTACATTAGGTAATACATTTGATGTATTTAATGAGATATTTATTTGATATCCGACACCATTACATTCTATAATTGCTTCCGTTGTTGTCTTAGATATTAGTATTCCGTTTAAATGTGAAATCATTTTTTTATAAAATAAAGTAGCAAATATATATTTTTATTGCAAAAAAGTTGATATAAGGCAATATTTTTAAAACTATTTTCATTTTCCAACGACATCGTGGATGCGAATTAATCCAACTAATTTATTTAAACTTATTACAGGAAGCACACTAATTTGATTTTTTCTATTTTCCATTAGTGCAAGTGCTTCTATTAATGTAGCATCGGGTGTAATAGTTACGGGTTTAGATGTAATTATTTTATGTAGTTCAATACTTAATATATCGTCTAAATGAGTTGCTTTTTGTAGCAAACGTCTTATATCTCCATCAGTAATAATACCTAATAATTTATTATCTAAATTAGTAATACATACGCATCCTAAAGGTTTTTCGGTCATTATTATTATTGCATCTTTTAATTTTGCTTTCGGACTAAGAATAGGTATATCATTTATTTTTTTCATAACATCTTTGACGCATAAATTAGTATTTCTGCCTATTTGTCCTAATGGATGTAGTTTAGAAAAGTTTTGCAATGTAAATTTTCTTTCAATCATTAAACATACTGCTAAAGCATCGCCGATAGCCAATGTAGTAGTAGTGCTTGCAGTTGGAGCAAGATTAAAAGGACATGCTTCCATTTCCACAGAAGCATCAATAACAATATCAGAATGTGATGCTAAATGCGAATCAGTATTACCGACAATAGCAATCATTTTAGCATTTTGCATTTTAAGATATGGTATTAGTTTTATTAGTTCTTCGGTGTTACCACTTTTAGAAATTAGTATAGCAACATCTTTCGGTTGCACCATTCCAATATCACCGTGTAGCGCTTCTACGGGATGCAGAAAAACAGATGTTACTCCCGTAGAAGAAAACGTAGCAGACATTTTTTGTCCGATAATTCCTGATTTTCCTATGCCTGAAACAATAACTTTATTAGAAACAGCAAGTAATTTAACTGCTTTAATAAAGTTATTATCTAATCTATCTTTAGTTTTTTGTAAAGCATCTATTTCAATTTGAAATGCTTTTTTTGCATTTTTTAATATAGGACTTGTATTACTTGTTTTCATATTATTAATTTTAAAAAAATGTTTTGTGCTATTCCAAAAATACTATTATAGTTTTTATTTTTTTTGAAATATGCCTACAAAAATACACTTTTTTTATAAAAATTAGGGGATACGGAAATGAGTTAGGAATGATAGCATTTTTATTAATTGTCATTCCGAACTTGTTTCGGAATCCCCTAATTTTGTTAATTCCGTGCAAAAAAAATTAGCACGGGGGCAAGCCCCCGTGTTAAATCAGGAGATGCTGAAACAAGTTCGGTATAGTAGAGTTGTGGAATTTTTTATTTTTAAAGACAACTATATGTTTTTTGCAAACCCCATCATAACTTTTGGCACAATTTGTGTGTGTTATTATATATTGTTGTTTTAGTGCTAAATGGCATAATTTTATGACAAATTAATACAACAAAACTTACATTATGTCGCTTTTTTACGACATTGTGTCAAAAACAAAGATTTTTAATAATAAATGTAATATAAATAGAAATGGGAAAAATAATCGGAATTGACCTCGGAACTACTAACTCCTGCGTGTCCGTTATGGAAGGGAGTTCGCCCGTAGTTATCGCTAATAGTGAAGGTGGTAGAACCACACCATCTATGATCGGCTTCACTAAAAACGGAGAAAAATTAATCGGGGATAGAGCAAAAAGACAATCTGCTACTAATCCTAATAACACCGTGTATTCCATAAAAAGATTTATGGGACGCCGAATAAATGAAGTTAATGAAGAAACAGGTATGGTGCCTTATAAAGTTGCGGCATCTACTGACGGCGGCTCTATAAGAGTTGATATAGACGGCAAACAATATTCTGCTCCTGAAATATCTGCTATGGTTCTTAAAAAAATGAAGCAAACTGCCGAAGATTATTTAGGACAAAAAGTAGAGGAAGCCGTTATCACCGTGCCTGCTTATTTCAACGATGCACAAAGGCAAGCAACTAAAGATGCAGGCGAAATTGCAGGACTTAAAGTTCGAAGAATTATTAATGAACCAACTGCCGCTGCACTTGCTTATGGTCTTGATAAAAAAGGCAAAAATATGACTATTGCCGTATATGACCTTGGCGGCGGAACTTTTGATATTTCTGTGCTTGAAATCGGTGATGGAGTGTTCGAAGTTAAATCTACTAATGGTGATACACACCTTGGCGGAGATAACTTTGACCAAAGATTGATCGACTTTTTAGCAGATGAATTTCAAAGAACTGAAGGTATTGACCTACGCAAAGATGCAATGGCTCTGCAAAGATTAAGAGAAGCATCTGAAAAAGCAAAAATTGACTTGTCAGGAACTTTGCAAACAGACGTTAATCTGCCTTTTATTACTGCTACGCAAGATGGACCGAAGCACTTAAATATTAATATCACACGAGCAAAGTTTGAAAACTTATGCGAAGATTTATTTAATAAAACACTTCGTCCTGTTGAAAATGCAATTAAAGATGCTAAAGTCACTCCACACCAAATTGACGATGTAATTTTAGTTGGTGGGTCTACTCGTATTCCTAAAATACAGGAATTAGTTAAAAACTTCTTCGGAAAAGAACCATCAAAAGGCGTGAATCCTGATGAAGTAGTTGCTATTGGTGCTGCTATACAAGGTGGCGTGCTTGCTGGCGATGTGCAAGATATTTTATTGCTTGACGTTACTCCACTAACATTAGGTATAGAAACTCAAGGCGGAGTTATGACTCCAATGATTACCGCTAATACTACTATTCCTGCAAAGAAAACTGAAATATTTAGCACCGCAACCGATAATCAAACTTCAGTAGAAGTTCATATACTTCAAGGTGAAAGACCTATGGCAAGAGATAATCGCTCACTCGGTAGATTTCATTTAGATGGTATCCCATCAGCAATGCGTGGTATTCCGCAAATTGAAGTTACTTTTGATATTGATGCTAATGGCATTCTATCCGTTGCCGCTAAAGATAAAGCAACTAATAAAGAACAAAATATTAGAATAGAATCATCAAGCGGTATATCTAAAGAAGAAATAGAAAGAATGAAAGCAGAAGCACAATCTAACGCAGAAGCAGATAAAAAACGTAAAGAAGAAATCGATTTAAAGAACCAAGCCGATGCACTTGTTTATTCAACCGAAAAGCAAATTACAGAACTCGGCGAAAAGATTCCAAGCGATGATAAATTGAAAATAGAAGATGCTAAAGCAAAATTATCGCAAGCAATAAAAGATGAAAATTACGCACAAATGAGAACCGCAATAGATGAATTAAATCAAACGTGGTCGGCGGCTTCATCTAAAATGTATTCACAGCAATCTGCTCCGCCTCCTACAGATGAACCACAACCTAATACAGAAAACACCCCGCCACAAAATGATAGCGTAGAAGAAGCAGAATATACAGTCGTTGATGATGACGATAAATAAGCAAAATTGCTATACAAAACTTAAACAGGTCTTTTATAAAGACCTGTTTTTTTTATAATTCTTTTTCATTTTACTTAAATATCTCCTAATTTTACTAATAAATTGCTTGTAATTACTCGTGAATTGCTCGTAATTACTCGTGAATTGCTCGTAATTACTCGTAAATTGCCTTTAAAACTTAATGAATTGCCTTTAAAACTTAATGAATTGTCTTTAAAACTTAATGAATTGCCTTTAAAACCTCATCTTTCATTAAGTTTTAGACAAAATTATTAAGTTTTTTTAATGATTCATTAAGTTTTAGACAAAATTATTAAGTTTTAAAGGCAAAACGTGACTAATTAGTAACGTTTTATTAAGTTTTTCTAATGATTCATTAAGTTTTTCTAACAAATCAT
>Ga0099364_10003851_pt1 | contig 23023 bp, 14 predicted proteins | sample TergutTh196P3_FD_73070 | JGI IMG/M metagenome (GOLD analysis project Ga0099364, IMG submission 73070) | Microcerotermes parvus P3 segment gut microbial communities from Pointe-Noire, Republic of the Congo - Th196 P3 | ecosystem: Host-associated > Arthropoda: Insects > Digestive system > Gut ...
AAGTGGATAGTGGTACCTGTAACTGAATATTCAATAAAACAATATCTTTTAAAAACGATTTCATTAAAACAATTAATACTGAGTTCCGAAGATGGGATAGCATACTCCGTTGATACAAATCATATGATAAATTACAAAAACGCTTTTACCTTTTCATTGGACGATATTGATCCGGAATATCTGCCGGAAGAGGATTCTTTTTTCGATTATGAAATTAATGAGTATTATCAATTGACTCTCCTATCTGAAAATCCTAAAAAATTTTAGGTTCGCGAGGAGAATAACCATATAATTTGGTATTCAAATCATGATCAGGCGTTTGAAAAATAAATACACATTTGTTCTAAAATTTTTTAAAAAAGAGAAAAATAAAGTTTTACAAAATGTGGCAACGATTGTGTCGCCGGCTCCGACATAATCTTTGTTAATCGTCACATCACATTTCTCTCAATTGTCGAAACTTTATTCATCAAAACCAAATACCTTCACTTTAAGCGTTGTACAATTTTCCGAAACAGTTCTCACAACCTGTGGTGGCATCCCGTCAGACGCTTTCACATCCACTTCAAGTGTAATCTCTACCCGTGCTCCGTTCACTGTCGTAAGATGACTGATCACTTCAGCAACGAGTTTGTTAACGTCACGTCCGATTTGAGTGGGATCAAGCTGCGCCGTCATAAAGAAGTGTTTGTTTTTCGGTCCTTCTTTCTTATCATTTTCAAAACCGTCAGTTTTTCCATCGCCTTTGGGAGGCTCTGTGGTACTGTTGCCGGAACCACTACCTGCGCCGATACTGTCAGTTGAAGCTTGACTTCCTTCTGGTGCCTGTTTTTTAGCCGCCTCTTCAGCAAGCTGTTTTTTTGCCACATCCATCTTCACAAGATAACCTGAGCGGTCAATTGTGCCGGTATAAGGAATAGCTTTAAGGTCAACATAGCGATTTCCATCAAAGCCTGCCGCAAACGCAAAATACTCGTCGGAGTTTAAACCTGCACGAATTGCATTTTCCAAAACGCTTTCGTTTGCCAGTCTTGGAAGGTAGCAATAGGTACATAATTGCTCCCAGAGTTTTTTAATCTGAATATCATTTGTCTCACGCCATAATGTGTTGTTTAATTCCATAAGCAGCAGCATTGGAGCCCATTTGTCAATGATTGAATCGCTTTGTTTTATTTTCTTGGCAGCCTTTTCAATAATTCCATCACTACTGCCACTAATACTAGTTATATCCCATACAATTGTTTTGATATCCACTTCTTTGTCGATGTTAGGCACAAGAAGCCAGCAGTAAGTCTCTTTTAACCTTGCTTCTACTGTTTCATTGCTACGGCGTGTGTTATGATCAGTTTCGCGACTTTGCGCTGCATCAAGATTCAAATCTTCACTATCGCTTTTGATAGACCTCCATGCAAGCAAACGGCGTACTTCCGTCTTCAGCGAAACCATAAGGGTTTGATCAGGAGCAATAAATGCAAGCATATTCCGATAAATGCGCGGCGTATTTCCGCGGTTGTTTAAAATATCAATGACAGACGTCATAGCTTTATTGTTTTGACTTGACGCTTTGTACTCATCAGAAGGGCACAGGACGACAATTCTTGCACTTTGATCATCCGGTACATCACTTGAGGAGGAAGGGCAGGAATGTACACCTGTAATCGGCGGCTCTTTTCGAAGCTTTCGTAAACGTTCCTCTATTTCATGCTCCACATCAGATTCCTTCATTTGTGTGGCTCGATCTTCCACAGTCTTTCGAAGCGTCGGGCGTGTATCATACCAAAAACGATCACCTGATGGATTTGTATACAAATAGGCAAGCGAATTTTGGAGTGTATTCAACGCATCGTTAAAGTCAGAGATCGTTTCTCCAGCTTGAATGACACCAAGACGGATGCGAGAGGCTTCAATGCCTCGGACACTTTGGTCACGGACTGTTGGTGCACTTCCAAGCATAATGGTTCGTGCGACACGACGTGCTGCCATTTTGTTTCCATAACGCGGGACAGATTGATCTTTTTGATAGGGGATAGAATTTTTACCATCAACTTCGCGGTCAACAAGCGCATTCCAGCCTTCAGATACGTTTCGTGTCAATTCATCACGCACATTGGGCACATCAAGCGGTATAGAGCCGGGCATAATCATCAAGCTTGCATCGTTTCCCATCCAAAGCTCATGTATAACGGCCGCCATTAGACGCAAGACACCGCGCGTTCTCTGGAAGCGTTCTAGTGTTGCCCAATCTTCATACAAACGATCAAAGACTTCAGGATGAATCGGGTAGCAAGAAAGCATTCGTTCTTTGTATTCGAGTTCTTTTGTCACAAGCGGAAAATCACCTTGATAATCGGAATACATTTGGCTGAATTTGGAGCAAACTGCTTCCCGCCCGTCCGGATTTTTACAGTCAAGGAAAAGTCTGCGGCGGACGACTTCAAATCCTTCGGTTGAAGTAATCGGTTTCCAAATGGATTCCATTCTTCCAAAAGTATGCTCAATCGTGTCAAGAGCGATTTGACCGGCATCACCGCCGATTTCAATGAGTGACTCGGGGATGGATGCAACCACCATGCTGTTTTTGCTTGCTCGCGCCGCTTCTGTTAATTCTTGAATAAATGTGATGAAATTATCAAATGTTCCGGCAGGAAGCCCGCTTGCACCATATAATTTTTTTGCATAGGCAACAAGTTCGTCCATCAATATTAAACACGGGCCGCACGCATCAAACAATTTTTTAAGTGTTTCTGATCCCGGTGAAACGCCTTTTTTATCCGATTCTTTCACATAATCATACAACTTGTAATTGCCTGCGGATTCCGCAAGCTGTGCTGCCATTTCTCCCCAAATTGTATTTATTGTGATGCCGGGCATATTGTTTGGGCGTTTGTTTTTGGTCGGGTCAAGTGCCGTTCCGACAAGAACAGCAACATTGGCTTTTGGCAATGTTGAAACACCTGCTCTCTGCAACACGGGTTTGATATTTGAAATTTTGTCAACACTTACCCTGCCGCGCATCATATGGTAGAGTGCAAGCATACTGTGCGTTTTACCGCCTCCAAAAGCGGTTTTTAACTGAATGACAGGTTCACCGTCTTTGCCGCTGACACGGCGAAGCGCTTGTTCAAGAAGTCCTGTCATTCCTTCAGTCACATAAGTCCGCGCGAAAAATTCCACTGGATCACGATATTCATATGCCCCTTCGCCGCGGGCAACTTGAGCCAAGTCAGCAGCAAATTCTGCATTTTTGTATCGCCCTTGTGCCACATCCGGATGAGGTTCGATAACACTGCGCCAACCCGGAAGCCCGCTCATTGGCATTTTATCAAGAATTCCAACATTTTTCGATTTTGAGGCAGAAGAAGGTGAAGAAGATGAAGAAGAACCGTTTTTCAAAGTTGTTGACCCTTCCTCTGTGCCGTATCGTAAAGAGCGCAACATTGCCCGAATTTTTTCCGCAACTTCGGAGTCAATCTGCTCGGCAAGCCTTGACATCGTATCCAAAGCGCGCCATGTATCATCATTTGAAAAATCCTTGCCGCCGAGATGTGCAAGTTTATTTCGAAGACCAGTCAATTCCTTTGCCCAAGTGCGGTTATCAATAGACAGTTTTTTCTTAAAAACAGTATTCCAATTCAAATCAAACAACGTCAGGCACATGAAAACATCAAGCGAATTCGTCAGTTCTTCAAAACTCCCGCCTTCCGGCAAATTACGCTTTTGATCGTCATATAAAATATTCATGACACCTTCTTGCCACCAATTATCTCCAAATTCTTGAGATAATTCATGTCCGATATACTGCGCAAGCATATCGCGCATCGCTCGAAATTCTTGTGAGATAATTACATGGTTTTCTGCCATTTCTATTTCCTCTTATTCATTATACATTACATATTTGATAAAAATTAAATCTAAATCTTAAAACGCATCATCAAGCGTTGCTTGCTTTGCATTAACCCTTTTTGCCTGCATCTCTGCTGCTTTAGACTGCACATCCTGCCACGCAATAACAAGAGAGTTGTAAGCATATGCCTCCTGAGCCCATCCTTTTCGATCGGCAATTGTAAATAGCCGATACGCCAAAGCTTTTGCATGTTCTGCATTTGAGCCAAACATTGAGACAACAATATTTGCACACCCTTCCACACCATCCGTTTCCATTGCGTGAGTTAGTTGCTGTGTAAGTAGCCAAATGACCGGTTCAGAGGCATTAACCGTTTTTGATAATTCTTCACGCGTTAAAAGCCGAACAACACCCTTTTGCGCATAGAGTATTCCGCTTCCTGCAAGTTTTTCCACTGATGTGTTCTTTGCCCTTGCAAGCACATCCGCATCACCGAATCTGATATTGTTAAAAGCGTATTGGCTGAACAAATCCACACAAAAGCGGCTTTCTTTGTCAAGTTCTCCATCTTGTTCAGTGAAATACAAATCCAATTCTTGATTGATAATTTGCAGAGCAGAGCGAACACTCATGGGTGCTCCGTCTGCCTCTAAAACTTTACTGAATCGTGAATACACACCCATGCCGGGACCAATTGCTGATTGGGCTAAGTCAACAGGTGCAATGTTAGAAGCTTGTAATTTTTGGAGTGCGGGTTTAAGTTCACGTTTAAGAGTATTTACAAAGTCGCGGCGGGTGCAAATTGGTGCGTCGGTGAGGCGTTTGCGGCAAACGAGGACGATGGAGGAGGCGAGAGCGTTGACAGATATTTTTAATCCTGTGGGGCGTTCGCTCCGAATAGGCCATGTACCTGTAATTGTAAATCCTGCTTGAATAATTGCAGAAAGCATTGTTTCCCATCCCGTTGACACGGTTTGAATAGAACCGTCATCAAAACTTTCATTTTCGCTTTGTTTGAAAGCATAGTAAACAGTTACAGGAATCTTTTCATGAGAATATATGTTAATTTGCTTGAATGTCTGTAACATTCCATTCTCAAAAAATTTAAAAGCTTTTTCACGATCACCACCAAAACGGTAAGATGTTGCAACAAGTTCCTCCGCTTTTGGTACAAACATCGTATTGAATAAATCAGGATAAATATCCTTTAGCGATTTACGAAGCCAGACATAAAAGTAGTCTGATAAATCAGCATATGCTATATTATCATAATATGGTGGATCGGTTGAAACCATAATATTTCTTTGTATGCTTCCGTCTTGGGCATTAGATTGTTTTGCAAATCCTGGTTTTCCTAATCCTAAAGTAAGTAATCCTTTAACTTGTCGTTCAATGAGATTCACAAAACTGCCTGTAGAATTGCTAAAAACATTGCATTCCGCATAATTCCACACCATAGGTAATGCTTGTCTGGAAAAAGTCATAGCCATTTGTTCGTTTGGAACATTCCATAAACATAACGATGATGAATGGTTTGTAATTTGGTCGATTAAAAATGCCAAATATACTGAAACAGCCTCAGCATATTCTTTTTGTCCACCATCGGTAATAATCTGCTTAATTGTTGATGGAAGCAATTCAACAAATGTTGTCAGCATTTGTAATTGGCGATTTGTAAATAAATCGCTCCATTGTTCATAGCCATACGGAACACAAGTGCCACCCGTGAGGCGTGCGGGTACAAGTCCAGACGGAATCCAATCAGGTTGCGAACAATTAGCAATTTTTATATGTTCAGAAGAAGGTGAGAAATATACTCTTCCACTATGTCCCTCTGCAACAATGGATATTAACTGAGCTTTGATACGTTTCGCTTTACCTTCGGCTTTAATGTAATCGCTTTGTACTGGTTCACCACATATAATGCATTTAAATTTCCCTGGTCCTATTTTAGGTGGTTCAGGCGCATTGTTACCTAATTTCATTTCATAACGTACTGTTTTTCCTTCTATTATGGGTTGGATGTATGTTTCTTTACCTTTTTTCTTAGAAATTTCAAAACTATTTATAAGGGGCATCTCACACCCACAAGCCGGATTCGGACACTTAACCGTCCGCGCCCAAATCCAAGCAATAACAGTATGTTCCTTCCCATGCTCATCCTTAACTTTCGGATACAGGTGTCCGATTCTCTCAAACGCTTTTTGTTTCATCCACTCGCCGTAATAACGCACATCTTCGGCAAGTCCTTGAGCACCTTTCCAACCCGAAGCAGGAGGTTTTGTCTTCTTTGATTCAGGATTCACAGGAGGTTGCCCTGCAAACTTTGGAGGAATCTCAATCATTGCTTTGTTTATCATAACAGCAACAGGATTCAAGTCGCTGGCGTGGGCTTCGAGTCCAAGGCGCTGGGCTTCCAAAGGTATTGCTCCGCCGCCGGCAAATGGGTCAAGCAAGGGAGGAGGATTACCGTTTGTGGATTTCATTATTTCGGCTTTTGCGGCGTTTAATACGGTTTCGTTGTTTGAGTTTTCCCATTTCACGAGTTCAGAAAGTATATTGAAAAGTCGTTCTCGTTCAGTATTTTGTGCTTCTTCGCTTGGGAATTGATCTTGTAGGCTTGATGGGTCATCCACAAGCGATGCCCAAATGACAGCACGTGCGGCGGCAAGCGGGCGCCGTGCCCACCATAAATGAAGCGTAGACGGATGCCCATGGCGTATCGATTTTTCACGAGCGGACGCTTCATTTATTGCTTCTAAGGGGAGGGCAACTTCTATGAGTTTTTTCTTGTAGGACATAGTTTTATCTCTTTATTGATAATAAATTTAAATCTAATACTTAAAACGCATCACCAAGCGTTGATTGCTTCGCATTAGCCCTTTTTGCTTGCATCTCTGCCGCTTTAGATTGAACTTCCGGCCATGCAATAACAAGCGAGTTGTAAGCATATGCCTCCTGAGCCCATCCTTTGTGATCGGCAATCGTAAACAGCCGATATGCCAAAGCTTTCGCATGCTCTGCATTTGAGCCAAACATTGAGACAACAATTTTTGCACATCCTTCCACACCATCCGTTTCCATTGCGCGGGTCAGTTGCTGTGTAAGCAGCCAGATGACCGGTTCAGAGGCATTAACCGTTTTCGATATTTCTTCACGCGTTAAAAGCCGAACAACACCCTTTTGTGCATGGAGTATTCCGTCTCCTGCAAGTTTTTCCACTGATGTGTTTTTTGCCCTTGCAAGAACATCCGCTTCACCGAATTTTATATTGTTGAAAGCGTATTGGCTGTACAAATCCACACAAAAGCGACTTTCTTTGTCAAGTTCGCCATCTTGTTCGGTAAAGTACAAATCCAATTCTTGATTGATAATTTGCAGAGCAGTGCGAACACTCATGGGCGTTCCGTCTGCTTCTAAAACTTTACTGAATTGTGAATACACACCCATGCCGGGGCCAATTGCTGATTGAGCTAAGTCAACAGGTGCAATGTTAGAAGCTTGTAATTTTTGGAGTGCGGGTTTAAGTTCACGTTTAAGAGTATTTACAAAGTCGCGGCGGGTGCAAATTGGTGCGTCGGCGGGGCGTTTGCGGCAGACGAGGACGATGGAGGAGGCGAGGGCATTTGCACCTTGTGCAACTTTTCTGTTGCTACGTTCTGTTCTTATAGGCCAAGTTCCTGTTATTGAAAATCCTGCTTTTATAATAGCTGATAACATTGTTTCCCAACCCGTTGATGCATTTTTGTTGTCATCATCATCTTCATTTTGTTTGAAAGCATAATATACGGTCACTGGAACATCTTCACAAGAATATGTGTTTATTTGTTCGAATGTCTTTAACATCCCATCTTCAAAGAATTTACGAGCCTTTTCCGTATTACCATCGAATCGATATGGAGTTGCAACAAGTTCTTCCGTTTTAGGAACAAGCAAAGTTTGAAACAAGTCAGGATAAGTGTCTTTTAACATTTGACGCAACCAAACATAGAAGAAATCTGATAAATCAGCATAGTTGATATTATCATAGTATGGAGGATCGGTTGATACCATGACATTTGAAATTTTTGGGATACTTTGAGCATCAAGCTGATATGCTTCACCATTTGTTATATCAATATAATTTGTTGAAATAAGACCAGCTATTACATTACGGTTCATGCTTTCAAATGAGCCCGATGGACCAAAAATATTTGCTTCTGCATAGTCCCATACCATTGGAATCGCTTGTCGTGCAAATAAATCACCAGGGCATTCAACCCCAATTTTCCATGAACACAAATTACTGCAACGATTAAGTGTTTTTGAAATACTAAATGCTAAATATACTTCTATCGATTTTGCATATTCATGTGAGCCACCATCAAGCTCAATCTGCTTTTGTGCTTCAGCAACAAGTTCACTGAATGTTGCCAAGGCGGTCAGTTGGCGGTTAGTAAAGAGCTCATGCCAATGCATAAAACCATAACCTCGCCCACTTATTAAGTCATTGCATTTAGTGTTCATTTCTGCTTCAGGTTTCCACTTAGGAGGGGGACAATCCGCAATTGATATATGTTCAGCATTTGGAGAAATATAAAAACGTCCATTGATTCCCTCTGCAACGATCGCCATAAGATGAACACCATTTCGTTTTCCCTTAAATTCTGTGCGTATGTGTTCTGATTGTACTGCCTCACCACAGCAAATGCACTTGAACTGACCACGACCAGTCTTGGGCGGCTCTGGAAAACTCTTACCTTGCTTAATCTCATAACGAATATTCTTATTCTCAATAATAGGCTGAATATACGCTTCTTTTCCAAATTTTCTTGATAACTCAAAACTACTCGCAAGAGGCATTTCACACCCACAAGCCGGATTCGGACATTTAACTGTCCGTGCCCAAATCCAAGCAATAACAGTATGTTCCTTCCCATGTTCATCTTTAACTTTCGGATACAAGTGCCCTATTTTTTCAAATGCTTTTTGTTTCATCCATTCGCCGTAATAACGCACATCTTCAGCAAGTCCTTGAGCACCTTTCCAACCCGAAACAGGAGTTTTTGCCTTCTTCGATTCAGGATTCACAGGAGGCTGCCCTGCAAACTTTGGAGGAATTTCGATCATCGCTTTGTTTATCATAACAGCAACGGGGTTTAAGTCACTGGCATGGGCTTCGAGTCCAAGGCGCTGGGCTTCCAAAGGTATTGCTCCGCCGCCGGCAAATGGGTCAAGCAAGGGAGGAGAATTACCGTTTGTAGATTTCATTATTTCGGCTTTTGCGGCGTTTAGTACGGTTTCGTTGTTTGAGTTTTCCCATTTCACGAGTTCAGAAAGTATATCGAAAAGCCGTTCTCGTTCGGTGTTTTGAGCTTCTTCGGTCGGAAACTGATCTGGTAGGCTTGACGGGTCGTCTACAAGTGATGCCCAAATGACAGCACGTGCGGCGGCAAGTGGGCGTCGTGCCCACCATAAATGAAGCGTAGACGGATGCCCATGGCGTATCGACTTTTCACGGGCGGACGCTTCATTTATGGCTTCTAAGGGGAGGGCAACTTCTATGAGTTTTTTCTTGTAGGACATGGTTTTCAACCTTATTTTTGAATAATTTCTGCGCTATTCATTAATTCAGCGATATTATAATTAACACTCGTTGCGGCGAAGTCAGGGCGTTCACTAAATGGCTTTTTCAAGTAAGTGGTTTTCGTATTTGTGCCGTCTACTTCAACAATGGCTAAAATGAACTCATCGGGTTTGTTAAGAGCAGTGAGAATTTCGTTTTTGGTGACAGTCACGGTATCGGCGCCTTTGGCTCGACCTTTTACTTCTATAAATCTAAGGGGGGAAAGTGTGCCGCGTATTTCGGGCGGAATGAGTGATTCGATATCATAACCACACTTTTCAGCGCTCACATCATGAGGGATATAGCCGAGGGATGTTTCAATATCTGTCACAGCTTTCATCGCGGCAAGTTCGATTTGGCGGCGCGCATCGGCATCAGCACTAGCGGTGAATGAATCGGGAGCTTTGCCGGTCAATGTGTTGAGCAAACCTTTTGGTATGATAAGAGCACCGCCGACCACAACGGGGGGCATAGCAGAGATGAGCTTTTCCTTTTCTAATTCATCGAGGCGCTTATTCATACGTCCTTCCAATTCGTCGGCGCGGCGGGTGGCTAATTGAGAATTCAGTTTCGCGTTGGGTTTGCCTGCTGCCTCTGCAGTTTTCAAATCAGTGGCACGGAGATACCAATATTGAATCTCAGAATTCATGCGGTCACGAACGGCTTTTGCAGTTTTGTCAATGAGTTTGAGTTTATGCTCACGAACCTCAGAAACATGAAGGGGAATCATATGTGAAACAGCATAAGTGATTGCAATATTTTCGACATTGGATTGAAGCCATTTTTGTGTGTTCATCCAAGAATGAACAGCATGATTCTCAGCATCATCAGCTGCACGGTAATCCAAATAAGGCGCGTAGCCGGCATTTGCGGCTGAGCCGTCTTCTTTTATTTCAACAAAATGAATGTTTGTTGAAATGAGGCGTTTGTTGCCGTTTACTAAAATGCCGTCTTGGATACTGTTTTCAATGTAAAACAATAATCTTGGTTCTGTTCCAAAATCGGTGTCGTCAATGAAAACAGCACCGCGTTTGAGGACATCTGCATTTTTTTCACGCACAAGATCAAGGGTAGCATCCAAAAGCGGATGTCCCGGAACAATTTGAGATGCAGGAATTTGACCCTGTATGTTTTTGTACGGCTTATCAAAACAAATACGTTCATACCGTTGCAATACAGGTTCGCCAAAGCCGATTTGCCTGTCATGGTTTCGGATAGAAATAGGAACAGAATTGATTTCATACCTTCCTTTTTCACGCGGGCGAATTTTGCCTCCGACCTTCTGGAAGGCTTCTAAAAAGAATGATTCAATAAAATGAGGCTGCAGCTTGCGGGCTTCCATACGCTCCATATCCTCACGAATTTTCATCACTTTATGAAGATCCATCGTATCATCCGTTAAAGCATGTTCTTCAATAAGCTTTTGAAGCGCTTCCTTATCAAGCGAGCTGTCCACAACCTGATAAAGCTTTGCTTTGACTTCCGGATCATTGCCGTAGCGCACCGCTTCAATCAACAATTCACGCAAAGATTGATTATCAAACGTCACCTTTCCAAGAACGTCAAATACTTTTCCTTTGAGGGCTTCACGTTCATTTTCCAATTTTTCAAACAACCGCTGGAAAACCATACCTTCGCGCGTTTCTTTTGAAACAAGATTCCAAAGATGGCAGACTTCGGTCTGTCCGATACGATGAATACGTCCAAAACGCTGTTCAAGACGATTGGGATTCCACGGAAGATCATAATTCACCATAAGGTGAGCGCGCTGAAGGTTGATACCTTCGCCAGCCGCATCAGTAGCAATAAGGATGCGTACTTCTTTGTCTTGCTTAAACATCTCCTCAACTTTTCGGCGTTCGTCACGGTGAAGTCCGCCGTGAATGACCACAACCGCTTCTTCACTTCCAAGCAAAGAGCGGATTTTATCCGTAAGATAACGAAGAGTATCGCGGTGCTCGGTAAAGATAATCAGCTTTTCGCGCAGATTTTCCGGATCAAACATATTATCATTGTCTTGAAGCAATTTTGAGAGTTCATCCCACTTGCGGTCTTCACCGCTTGTGCGGACATCATTTGCCATTCGTTCAAGATTTTTCAAAATTTCAATTTCTGCCTTCAATTCTGAAATCGTAGAAGCAGCAGATGCTTGATCGGCAATTTTTTCCTCAGTCTCTTCGAATTCATCTGATGGCAGGTCATCATCATCATAATCGTCATCATCGTCATAACCATAGTCGAGGTTGTATTCTATGCGTTTTCCAACCATTTCGTCCGCAAGGCGGTTTTCAAGACGATCACGACGGCGGCTCAGTGATTGATAAATCGCTTCAGGCGAGGAAGCGAGGCGGCGCTGTAATATGGTCAACGCAAATCCGACCGTCGATTTTTGTTTCTTATTCAAATTATCGGCACGGTTAAACTCTTCTCGAACATAGTTTGTGACTTCCTCGTATAATTTTTCTTCACGCGGCGAAAGATCATAATTAACAGTATAAGCCCTCCGCTCCGGAAACAAAGGCGTGCCATCAAACTTCAGCAAATCTTCTTTGACAAGACGGCGCATCACATCAGACACGTCAACCGCTTTATTATCGATTCGACCTGACTTCAAAAAACGATCTTGGTCAATCAATGACATAAAAAGCTGGAAGTCCTCTTCTTTGCCGTTATGCGGCGTCGCTGTCAGCAGCAAAAAGTGCCTGCAGATTCCTGAAAGAAGCTCTCCCAATTGAAATCTTTTTGTGGCCTTAACTTCGCCGCCCCAAACTCTGGCAGACATTTTGTGCGCCTCATCGCAAACAATCAAATCCCAACCCTCAGCAGCATGTAATTTTTTCTGTGTCTCCTCACTGCGAGAAAGTTTATCCAAGCGGACAATACAAAAGTTTTTTTCAGAAAAGATGTTTCCCGTAACCGCCGACTCAATAAGATCATTGGTGAGTATCTCAAATCGCAGGTTGAATTTTCGATACAATTCATCCTGCCATTGCTCTGCCAAATTCCCTGGTGAAACAACCATACACCGTTTCAAATCACCGCGTACAATCAATTCTTTCAAAAAAAGACCGGTCATAATTGTTTTGCCTGCGCCGGGGTCGTCCGCAAGAATGTAGCGAAGCGGCAAGCGCGGAATCATTTCTTGATATACAGCTGAAATTTGGTGCGGTAGCGGCTCAATTGACGACGTGTGAACAGCAAGATAAGGATCAAAAATGTGCGCCAGATGAATACGGTATGCTTCAGAGACAAGCCGAAGCATGTTTGCATCTGCATCAAAACTCCACGGCAGATTGCTGTCAGCAACAATAAGCCGCTCTTCATCAATTCTGTATAGCAGTTGCCCGCTATATTTTCCTTTATTGTCTTTAAATACAATTTCTAAAGCATCATCATGCCATTCGGCTGAAATAATCGTCACAGGCAGATTTCCTGCAATTCCAACAACGTTCTTACCAACGGTTATATCTTCAAGTCGAGCCATATCTTTTCCCTATTTTTTGATTTCTAATTTTCCTTCGGTGAACGCCGTTATTCAAACATTTTTTAAAGCTCAATGCCCTTTACTGCGCATGTGCTTTAAAATGCCCCTGCATACATCAGTAAATACGCTGATTGTCTGCAAATATATAACTGTTGGTTAAAAAAATGATTAAAAAAAACGCCATAAAAAAATAAACAAGAGATCGTTTCTCGATCTCCTTTCATTCTTCCTTCTCATTCAAATCCAATTCAATATACTGCATAGAAGGATTTTTCCTGGGTCTGCCTTCCAATTTTGCTTCATAAATCACAGCATCATCAAACTGCTGCTGTCCTTTGGAATTTTCAAACTTCTCTTTTTCGATGACAGAATCCATATAAGCGAATTTTGAATTCGAAGCTTTCGGCGGGTCAGCAGGGGGCTTTTCTTCTTTTTTAAGAAAATCGTTGGTTTCAAACACTTGAACGCCTTCGTCTTCTGACGGATCTCTTTTTGCTGCGTATTCTTTTTCTTTGTATGTAAAAAGAGGTTCTGTTGCCGTTAAAGTGCCGACTTCAGCATAATCACCTTTTTCTTCTTGGTCAAAAGAATAGGAGCGGGCTTCGAAAATTTCTAAATCGTTGTCCGACCAATTGTCGTCTGCAAGCGTTTGTTCTTGAATGTCATTTATTTCCGGTTCTTGTTTTTGAACAGGTTCCGGCTTTTCCAAAACAGGCTCTTGCTTTTCTTGAATATGTTCTTGTTTTTCGATTTCTTCATATTCTGCGGCCAATTTTCTGATTTTATCTTCAGATGGCGGTTTCCATTCAACGGTTTTTTCCTCAGACGGTGGTTTCCATTCGGCAGCTTTTTCTTCAGCCGGTGGTTTTTGTTCAAACGTCGGTTTTTGTTCAGCCGGTGGTTTTTGTTCAAACAGCGGTTTTTGCTCAGCCGGTGGTTTTTGTTCAAACAGTGGTTTTTGTTCAAACAGCGGTTTTTGTTCAGCCGGTGGTTTTCGTTCAAACAGTGGTTTTTCTTCAACGATTTTTTCTTCATCGACAATGATGACAGGACCCTTGATTATTTCTTGATCAGGAGCAAGTCGGGGCTTTTCTTCGACTTTTTCGACTGCTGCGTCATTTTGTGAGTTTCCCATATTAAATGTTTTAATACTTTGCTTGCTGCGGTCTTCTTTTCCTTTTCTATCTTTCTTTCTCGACGATTTGTCGTTCATATATTGAGGATGCTCTTGTTTGTATTTCCGCTTGCCAATAAACAAACAGACAACGACAACAAGGAGGAGAAGCACAATGTATACTATCGGGTAAACGAATATTGAAGCCATATATTATCGGAGGCTTTGTTTATATAAAAAAATTCGCATGGATCGAAAATTATGTATTTTTTTTTAAAAAATAAAAAATGAAAATGAAAAAAAGTGAAAAAAAGAAAAGGAATGAAAAAATAAATTATGGGCATGCTGAGACTCGAACTCAGGACCTCCGCCATGTGAGGGCGACGTCATAACCGCCTAGACCACATGCCCGATTGATTTCGTTTTTGTACAACGTGTTTTGTTCATACTACAAGAATGTTTGGGTTTTTATACATTCCGCTGCTGAAATTTTAAAATATTATCATTCACAATGGGCCCGCTGAGATTCGAACTCAGGACCTCCGCCGTGTAAAGGCGGTGTCATAACCGTCTAGACCACGAGCCCTTCTGCGAAAAAAAAGGAAACTTACTATAAATATCTTTCTCATCCGTTTTGTATTTTCTTTTTTTTGAGGATGCTGTTCTTGGAAATTGAAGCGTCCGGAAGAAACTGTCTAAGAAAATAATCCTTTATATTTATATATCTCTGCTTCTGTTATTGTTCAAAAAATAATTTTTTTTAATTATGGATTGATTTTCTGATTGATTCAAGGTGACAACAATGGCAGTAGAAGAAATGGCAGCATTCTTTATTTATGCGTTTACGGCTGTTTTTGTCATTGTTAACCCTTTAAACGGCTTGTTCACGTTTTTGTCAATGACAAGAGGCTTTCCTGAAAAGATGCGCCAGTCATTTGCCACAAAATCTGTGCTGTTGGCACTCTTTTTGGCACTTTTCTTTGCGATGTTCGGCGCTTTTGTCTTAAACCTTTTCGGCGTGAGCGTCGATTCAATTCGAATCGCCGGCGGTATCCTTCTTTTTACGGTCGGCTTTAATATGATGAGAGCAAAAGTTAACAACAATGTCTCTCAAACAGAAATATCGTCGGCAGATAAAGATTTCTGGGTTTTCCCAATTGCAATTCCTTTGCTTTGCGGTCCGGGAACCATTTCAACGGTCATCGTTTTGTCCGGCAGCAGTCCCGATTATTGGTACACAATACTTCTTTTGATTGCTATTATTATCGTTTTTGGGGTAACTTATGCCGTCTTTCACTTCTCAAAAACAATCAGCAAATACATCAGCTATACAGCCATGCTTGTCATTACACGTGTGTTTGGATTATTGTTGGCATCCATCGCTGTCAGCATGATTACAACCGGTCTTTATAACATTTTATATGAATTGATGACCATATTCTTTATGAGGTAAGCATTATTATCAAATCGCCTGTCATATCAAATCGTCAATCATCATTTTATAATAAATTTCATAATAATAATCGCAATCATCATAATAATTATAATAATCATGATGGAGCCTGCCGATGAGAAAAGAAACCCTTTCCATACTCGTTTGCCCCTGTTGTCACAGCAATTTGAAATTAAAAGCCGTTGATGAAAACGAGACAGAAATCATTTCAGGAAATCTGTATTGCCAAAAATGCGATATCTATTTCCCGATTGAAAACAAAATCGCCAACATGCTGCCGCCGGAATTAAGAGATACATTTTAATGTTTCAAAAACTCTTTTCCTTTTACAAATAATTTTATTAACTCAAAAGTTTATAAGCCATAACATCGAGTAATATAATAATTTCAAATTTCTTTCTATATTTTTTTATTTTACACATTTCCGCGATTCGAGGGATTTAATGAAGGAAGTTCTTCAAGACATACACATCGGGCGTCTGAATTTGGACTCCATCGAGTTCAAATACGATACCGTCGAAGTTCCGCTTTACAAAGGCGAAGACCGCGAATTCCAAATTTTTGTTAAGAATTTTGCGGCGGCAACGTTTATCCATTTCCTGCCGGACGATGCGATTAAAGATTATTTGATTCTCGTTCCAAGCAAACACCAAATCCGAAACAATGAATATATTAAAATTGTGATCCGTGTGCCTTACAATGCGCGCCCTGCGGCGGAAGGCATGCTTTATGTGGTCACCGGATATGGCGCCCAAAAGAGAGGGTTTAAATTATCTGTCGGTCCCGACAAAGTCCGCTCCTCAACATTATCGACAGTGGGCGATTTGATGAATGAACGCAACGATCCGATCCCGACACTATCCATGCCGGACAGAGCCGAATTCATCCCGCCGGATGAGGAAGAGGATAAAAACACCAAAAAACCCGCATTTAGTGTCCGCGATGATTGGTCGTCTTCATCTCCAAAACCGCCGTCTGCCAAATCCAAAAAATTCAGTACCGAAAAGCCCATTTTGTCTCAAATCACGACTCTTGAGAAAATTTCGGCCGGCGTTTCTCTTCTACTGATTGTGGTTTTGGCCGCTCTGTTTTTCTATATTCAGGTGACAAATATCGATTCCATTTTCAATTTCGATCAAACGCTTTTGTTGGCATTGATTGCAGCCGGCTTGATTATTTTCATCGTTTTACTGCTATTTATGTTCTTTAAAAGATCCATGGACGAATGACGTTTTTAAGAATGATGAAACTTTTTTTGTTTTTTATTTTTTAACATCTTCTTAAAACATCATTTTCTTTATTTTGTAACTTTTTTTTAAACTTCATTTTCTTTATTTTGTAACTTTTTTTTTAACTTTCATTCTATTTTTTGTTTTTACTGCAAACAATTATATATCTCAAACTGTTTCACTCGTTGAACGTCGTTTAATTTTCAATCATTCGTCATCGCTTAAAAACAGGTCTTTAGATAGTATGGAAGAAAAAAATCAAGAAAGCAGCAATTACTCCCTTTATTCCGCGAAGCAAAAGAAAACCATTATGATCGGCATCTGTCTTGCTTCTTTTATGGCACCGTTTGCTGCGTCCATGCTCAATTTATCTTTGCCGAGTATTGGCGAAACTTTTAACGTGAGCGCGCATTCTTTGGGATGGATTTCTACAGCTTCTTTGATGGCGTCTGTTTTATTTTTGGTACCGATTGCCCGCTTATCTGATTTAGTCGGCCGCAAAAAAGTGTTTATTGCCGGCATGCTCATTGAGACGGTAGCAGCCGTTTTATCTCCGTTTTCACCGTCGTTTTGGATTTTGGTGCTTTTCCGTGTATTTGTCGGCATTGCGATGGCTTGTGCTTTATCAACATCTTTGGCCATTTTAAGTTCCATTTACCCGCCGTCGCAAAGAGGGTCAATTTTTGGCATTAATGTTGGCGTCGTTTATCTTGGTTCTTCTTTGGGTCCGGTTATCGGCGGCATTATGACTTCCAATTTCGGATGGCGCAGTTTGTATGTGCTTTTGATTCCATTAACTTTACTCAGTATGTTTTTAGTTTACAAAACAATAAAAGTCGATTTCGTTGAAAGCCGAGGCGAACCCTTTGACACCAAAGGCGCCATGATTTACATGATTTTTATTTTATTCCTGCTTTTCGGGCTCAGCAATCTGCCGGAAACTTGGGCTTTTATCTGTTTAGCCATCGGGTTGATTTTTTTCCCGATTTTCATTTACTATCTCAAGAATCAGGAGTATCCGATTATGAAAATTCGCTTGTTTTTTACCAATAAGCGCTTTGCCCGTTCCAATTTTGCCGCATTTTTAAATTATGCCGGCACATATTCCGTTATTTTCTTCTTGAGCCTCTACCTTCAAAAAGTCATTCAGTTGGATCCTCAAACAGCCGGTTTAATTTTGCTGGCTCAGCCTGCGATTCAAGCGGTTTTCTCTCCCTTTGTCGGGAAGCTCTCCGATAAAATTGACAGCCGTTATTTATCCACGCTTGGCATGATTGTGCTCGCCTGCGGTTTAATTTGCCTATCGACACTCAAAGCCAATACACCGATCGCACTTCTGATTGCTTTTGAAGTTTTGCTCGGCATCGGTTTTGCATTGTTTGCCTCTCCAAACACATCGGCAATTATGAACAGTGTCGGCAAAAAGGATTTCAGCAGTGCCAGCTCAACAATTTCCGTGATGCGCCAATCCGGAATGGTCCTGTCCATGGCTTTTGCCATGTGCGGTATTTCTATCTTCCTCGGAAGTACGGAAATGATAAATTCAAGTACAGTCCCGATGTTTTTGCAAGCATTAAAAATCACATTCTACATCGGAGTCGGCTGTTGTTTAATCGGCGCAGTTTTATCTTATCTCAGAGGAACGCATCAAGGAGATGTTGTTTAAAACAGCTCTTCTTCTCCTTTTTCTTTTCTTTTTTTCATTCCTTTTCCATTCCTTTTTCTTTTCTTCTTTTTCTTTTCCATTTCGTTTTTTTCCAATATACCTTATATACAAAAAAATCGTTCTCAACCTTATGTTAAAACACATTGTTTTATGGAAATTTAAAGAAGAAGCGGAAGGTCAAAGTGCTGCCGCAAACATTTCGGTCGTGAAGCAAAAGTTAGAAAATCTGAATGGAAAAATTCCCGAAATTTTAAGCATTCAAGTTCGGGCAAATACTTATCCTTTTGCCGGAAATTATGATGCAGTTTTAATTGCTGAATTTGAATCCGAAGCGGCATTAAAAGCTTATCAGGCAAATCCGCTTCACGAAGAAGCGGCTGCATTTGTAAAGAAAGTCACAGAAGCGCGGGCTGCTGTTGATTATGATGATTATAATGACGATGAATGATTCGATGCATGTTGGTGATATTTATGCAATCCAAAGAAACAGAACAAAAACAAAACGGGGCAGCAAAAAAAACAGATGACAAAGAAGCTGTTCTTCCGCCCAAATCCGATTTTAGCGAGTGGTTTAATACAATTTTAGATATTGGTCAAATTATGGATGTTCGCTATCCGGTGAAGGGTCTTTATGTTTGGCACCCGTTTGGTTTTGGCATCCGCAAGCGTGTTTATGGCATTATCCGTGATGTTATGGACAATTCCGGCCACGAAGAAACGCTTTTTCCACTCCTGATTCCTGAAACTGAATTTATGAAGGAAGCCGATCACATTAAAGGTTTTGAGGATGAAGTCTTTTGGGTGACACACGGCGGTTTAACGCCGCTTGACATTCGTTTAGCCCTTCGTCCGACCAGCGAAACAGCCATTTATCCGATGTACCAGCTTTGGGTACGCTCTCACGCTGATTTGCCGCTCAAATTGTATCAAGTTGTCAACACGTTTCGCCATGAAACAAAACACACGCGTCCGCTCATTCGTTTAAGAGAAATTACGTCTTTTAAGGAAGCGCACACCGTTCACGCCACTTGGGATGAAGCCAAAGATCAAGTCGATGAAGCCGTTATTCTGTATGAAGACATTTACAGGCAGCTCTCCATTCCGGTTCTTATTTCAAAGCGCCCCGACTGGGATAAATTCCCCGGCGGCGACTACACGATTGCTCTTGATACCATCATGCCGGACGGCAAAACGCTTCAAATCGGCACGGCACATCATTTGGGAACCAATTTTGCCAAAACTTATGACATCCAATACGAAAACACCGAAGGCGTTCAAGAATATGCCAACCAAACCTGTTACGGCATTTCAGAGCGATCCGTTGCAGCTGTCGTGTCTCTTCATGGCGATGACAAAGGACTTGTTTTGCCGCCCGCTGTTGCGCCGATTCAGGTTGTTGTGATTCCCGTATTGTTCAAAGACACGATTGACGCTGTCATGGCCGCCTGCAACAACGTCGTTGATTCCTTAAAGAAGGCAGGGTTTCGAGTTGAAATCGACTCCAGCGATTTAAGACCGGGTGCCAAATATTACAAATGGGAATTAAAAGGAAGCTGCCTTCGTATTGAAATTGGTCCGAGGGATTTGGAAAAGAACTCTGCCGTATTGGTTCGCCGAGACAAAGGCGAAAAGAAATTTGCCTCCCTTGACAACATCACAAAAGAAGTCGATTCCGAATTAAAGCAAATGAGCGACGACCTTTTTGCCAAAGCAAAACAAACGATGGACGGCATGATTGTTCATTGCCAAACCATTGAAGAAGTCAATCAGCAGCTTAAAAAAGGCGTTGCAACCATTCATTGGTGCGAAAGCAAAGACTGCGGCATTCAAATCGAAGAAGTCACAAATGCCGGTATCCTTGGAACACCGCATGTGCCAACCACACATTCAAAAGGCAAATGCCCGATCTGCGGCAAAGAAACAACTCAAACGATTTCTGTAGCAAGAATGTATTGATTTTTTCAAACATTCTTTCCCTTTTTTATACTCCAAAGTCAACCACTTTTGATTTTTTTAAAGATTTTAGGGTTTTATTTTTTTGTCTTAAACCTGAAACATCATTTTATTGAAGCGATTAAAGAACGGGGTACGTTTTTCCCCAAAAGCGTTTGATGATTTTAGGAAACGGGTACCCCCATTTTTATTGATGAGACACGAAAATGATGTTTCGGATTTTTTGCACCACGAAACCCGAATCACTCACCGTTCGATCAGTCGCCCCTAGGCGGCTGAATCGAACGGCTTCGACTCCGTAAAAATAAAATGAAAAAATACAAAACTGTCTTTTTTTTGTTTTGAGTTATAGGCGGTGGCAGTAATCACAGAAATCGAAACAACAAATCAATAACAGAAACATATACATACAATATTTTTTTTTTTAAAACGCTCAAATTTTGCTTTCATCCGCTGCGCTACTTAAAACAAAATTTGAGGGGGTTTGGATGTTTTTAGCAGAAAGGGTTATTGCAATTTGATTTTGTTTTTGGTAGAAAGGGTTATTGCAATTTGATTTTGTTTTTGGAAAAAAGGTTATTGAAATTTGACTTTGTTTTTGAGAAAAGGTTATTGCAATTTGATTTTGTGTTTGGTAAAAAAGGTTATTGCAATTTGATTTTTTTGTCTTAAATCCGAAACATCATTTTATTGAAGCGATTCAAAGACGGGGTACATTTTTCTTAAACGCTGCTTGATGATTTGGGGAAACGGTACCCCCGTTTTTATTGATGCGACACGAAAATGATGTTTCGTTTTTCTTCAATTCTGAAACAAAAAATCAACTCATATCTCGTGGATTTGTTTTCATATATTCTCTTAAAACCGTTGTCGCATAACTTCCTTTCGGCAAACAAAACTCCAACGTCAGTGCCGTTTTTCCCTCAAAAAACTCATCTTCTGATGCCGCAAATTTCGGCAGGACTTCCAAAAGTATTTCTTTTCGTACTCCCTTTGAAGCCACTTCGGGAAACGCCGGGGTCTCAAAATCTTTTGCCGTCAGTCCTGTTTCTTGAATCAACCGGCGTTCAATCTCTCCCGGGACTCCTTCCGCCAGAGGCGTGTCCGATCCAAAGAGCGGCGCCGTGATAAAAGCACGTTTTCGTTTTAAAAGGTTATTGATGCCGTCAATGTTGTCTTCCGTCACTCTTTCAAGACGATTCGGATCCGGTGTATTGTCTTTGTTTCGATAACAAACGATATCACCGGCAACGGCATGATTCAGGGATAAGCCGCATTTGATTCTTTCGCAAATTATGGCGTTAAACAGCCACGACTGATAGGCATGAATAAACATAATATAAAGGTTTTTGGGCAAAACCATGAAAGCGCCTTTAAAATCATCGGGGTGGGCGATGATGTGATTCAAAAGCGCTTTTTCATGTCCCAAATAATCAGGAAGTTTTGAAACGGTGCCTTTGTAATCTTTTGTTTCGCCAAAGTATCGGCGAATCTCTTTTGTTTCATTTGGCTCATCTGCGCATACCTCGGAAACGTATCTCATAAACGCTTTTTCCAAATCGCCTTCTAAAATATCAGCACCGACATGGTGTGTGACCGGACGAATGGACCCAAACCTCTGAATCCCAAAAAAATTCGGAACGCCGCCGGCTTTTTGAATTTCAGCCGTCGTCTCATCGGCAATTTTTTGCGTTTCTTCAAGCGTCATGCCGATGTTTCGAATCACGATTTTAAAATCATTGCCCTGCAAATCCCCAAGCCCGATCGGTTTTTGAGAGCGTCCCAAAACACGAACCGAAATATCCTTCAAATGAACTTTTTCGACGTCCTCTTTTGTGACATCGTACAAGCTCATTTTTTGCACCGTCACGGCTTTTTTATCCTTTGTGCCGGCATAAGTCAGCCTTTTATGACTAATCCCCAGAGCGTTTGAATATGCCTTTAAAAAATGATTCGTATCCCAATTGGTTTTTGTCAATTCGACCATCAAATATTTTTTGCTTTTGTCAATCACATCGTTTTCTTCATATGAAAAATCAGATATTTCAGACACAAAAAAGTCTTCGGGGCGATACCTTAAAATGCCCCCCATACCTGCCGTTTTTGTCTCATAAAGATGGATACCGATTTCCTTTTCAATATCCGGAACCTGAATTGAAGTCATAAGTGTCACATGTCACCTTTTTTCAGAGGGGCCTACTTTTTCAAAGCATTTTCAAATGCCCTGTAATTTTGTCGATTTTTTCTTCGGGAGCAGGACCGATCCCAAGAACCGTAATCGTTCCCGGCTCAATTTCCGTGCGTCCGGCGTCTGTAATTAAAGCAGTCGGCAAACTTTCTCGGCGTGCTTTTTCTTTCAGTTCAAACAATTCTTGTACATTTGCGGCTTTTAAGACCACTTTTTTTTGTCCGCCGGCTTTCCAAGCATCCAAGTCTCTTTTATCTGTCCACTCCGCAGCAGAAACAGCAGCATGCGCTACCTGAACCGCCAATTTCCCCGGAGACAATTTCAAGTCCGTCCGCATTACGATACATTGTTTATATTCGCCCATAGCGCTTCCTCTTTTTTTTGGAACTGACAAAAACAACAGCAAACAACTATAAAAATAAGACCTTAGGTGGCATGAAAAAAATATATGCAAAAACGTGCAGAACCCAAGTTTGCCAAAGAGTGC
>Ga0099364_10003852_pt1 | contig 23022 bp, 22 predicted proteins | sample TergutTh196P3_FD_73070 | JGI IMG/M metagenome (GOLD analysis project Ga0099364, IMG submission 73070) | Microcerotermes parvus P3 segment gut microbial communities from Pointe-Noire, Republic of the Congo - Th196 P3 | ecosystem: Host-associated > Arthropoda: Insects > Digestive system > Gut ...
GAAGGCATATACGAGGGCTTTTTCAAGAAAAGCGCCCTGCTGTATGAGGAGCCGCAGAATCTGCTGAAACAGGAATTGCGGGAGCCGGCGGTCTACAACAGCCTGATTTCCGCCATCGCGACCGGTTCTAGCAAGCTGAATGAAATTTCCACGAAGACGGGGGAAGATAATAAAAAATGCTCGAAATACCTAAAGACGCTGCTGGATCTGCACATCATCCGCAAGGAACACCCCTATGGTACCAAGACGGAGCGGAACGGCATTTACGTACTGAATGACAATATGTTTCGTTTCTGGTATCGCTTCATACCGCAGAACGTGACCAATATCGCCATTGGCCTGGGACGGCAGGTGTTGGAACAAAGGGTCATGCCGGAGATGCCGACGTATGCCGGGCGGGTTTTCGAGGATGCCTGCCGCGACTATCTGAAAAGGGCCAACAAGGAAAACAAACTGCCCTTCATGTTCTTTGACATAGGCCGTTGGTGGGGCACGAATCCCGAAACAAAGACGCAGGAGGAAATCGACATTCTGGCGGATGCCGACGGCAGGGCCATCTTCGCGGAATGTAAGTGGCAAAACACCGATATGCGGCCGGAAGTACTAAGCCAGTTGCAACAAAGGAGCATGATGTTTGGCCGCTACGACGAGCGGTATTACTATCTCTTTAGTAAAAGGGGCTTTCACCGGGAGCTAAGGGAGCATGCCGCCGCAGGTGGGGTGGCGCTGGTCGATGTGACGGGCTTGTACGGAACTTTTCCCGCAGGCTAAGGTCGTTGCGGTGTAGGGCGGAGTAATGCGTTGATTTTATTGAATGGTGAACGCTGTTGGTTTTTGCTAACAATCTGTTCTGAGAAAAAAATCCATGCTATAATACGTAATCACCCGTAGGGCGGGGGTTCTACTCCCGCCGCCAAATGTAGGGCGGGGGCTTGCCCCCGCCGCACAAGAAAAGGAGAAAAAAATGGAAAACGTCAAAAAATTCTACGACGCACTATCGAACGACAAGGCCATGCAGGAGCGGGCAATCGCCCTGAACAAGCCAGACGAAAAACCGGACGAGGCCGCCGCCAAGGCCGCCATCGTCGCTTTTGCCCAGGCCGAAGGCCATGCCTTTTCTCTTGCCGAACTGGAGGCCTACGCCAAGCAGGCCAAGCCCTTAGCCGATGAAGCCCTCGACGCCGCAGCAGGCGGAGATGCCGGTTGCGGCTGTTTTGTGGCCGGTGGCGGCGGCGGCACGGATGAGAACGGCAATACCTTTGCCTGTGCCTGTGTCGCTGCCGGTATGGGCGACAGCAAAAATCCCGGAGGAGATTGTGCTCCAGGCGCGTGTGTGTGTGCCGGTGTCGGTGCCGGCGCTGCCACTTAATAATGCATCATAATGGGGGCATGTGTTACCCCCTGCACCTTGGTGCAAGGCGCGAGGCAATCCAGTAGGCAGCGGTTTAATCGGGATTGCTTCGCGCTTTTGTGTTGCATATTGTGTTACGCTATGATATGATAAATGTGCGGAGGATAAAATGCAGTTTGAGTGGGATGACGAAAAGGAAAAAATAAACATAGAAAAACACGGTATTATGAAGAATATTGATGTTACAAAAAATCCATCACAGGAGCAAATTGAAATGCTTTCAAAGGCGGCGATGCTGCCTGTTCATGCAGATGCGGAATACCCCGAATTTTCGGAAGCGGAGCTATTGCAATTCAAGAAAATATCCAGCGAACAGAAAATTAACAGGCAAAAGCAAACGGTTACGCTTCGCTTGTCCCCACAAGCGCTTCGTAAGGCAAAATCACTTGGCAAAGGCTATACTTCCGTGTTAAGCAGAATCCTTGAAAACGCATTGGACAATCCTGATATTATTAAACGCAGTCTTTAGATTCTGAAAATTTGTTTGTCTTTGCTAACAATACACCCCCGGCAAAAAATCCATGCTATAATGCATAATCACCCGTAGGGACGGCCTGTGGTCGTCCGTACCCGTAGGGCGGGGGCTTGCCCCCGCCGAAAATGTAGGGCAGGGGCTCTGCTCCTGCCGAAAATGTAGGGCGGGGGCTCTGCTCCCGCCGAAAATGTAGGGCGGGGGCTCTGCTCCCGCCGATTAGAAAAGGAGAAAACAACCATGGAAAACGTAAAAAAATTCTACGACGCAATATCAAACGACAAAGCCATGCAGGATAGGGCCGCTGCCCTGAACAAGCCAGACGAACAGCCGGACGAGGCCGCCGCGAAGGCCGCCATCGTCGCCTTCGCGAAAGCCGAGGGCTTTAGCTTCACCGAAGCCGACCTGGAAGCTTATGCTGCGCAAGCCAAACCCCTGGCTGACGAGGCCATGGACACTGCGGCGGGCGGAACGGCCGGTTGCGGCTGTGCTGGCGTTGGTGGCGGCGGCGGTACCGACGAGTTCGGCGAGCCGTTTGTCTGCTCTTGCATTTTGACGGGCTGTGGTATGGGTAAATATAAAGGGACGGGAGGTTGCGTATGCACCGGTATCGGTGCGGGAGCATCTGACGTCTGAGTAATTCATAATGGCGAAAACTATCCACTCCCCTTGACATCATCCATCCCGGCCACCATAACATACTTACGAGTAGACTACTCGTGAGTAGGCAAGCCGGGAGGTGATGTCATGTTTCTGGGACGTAATACCGAGTTAAACGAATTGAGCTTGTATGGACCTTTTCCTGCACACTAAGGTCGCTGCGGTTTTTGGGTGCGGTTTTTACCCATAGTTTTTATTGACAAAGCCCCCACATTGTGCTAGCATGAGCAAAAGGAGCGAGTCCATGAAAACTACAAATTATAACATTCGATTAAATCCCATGATCAAAACCAAAGCCGAGGAGACTTTTGCGGAATTTGGATTAAATCTGAGCGAAGCGATAAATGTTTTCTTGCATATGTCGATTAAGAAACACGGCTTCCCTTTTGAAGTGGTTAATCCTACTCCAAATGAATTGCTCAAAAACTCTTTCGATGAAGCCGAAGCAATGTTGGCAGATCCCAATATAAAAACATATTCAACAATCGAGGATTTAAATTCTGCGTTAATGCTTGCTGACGAAGGGGATGGCTATAATGTATAGTGTAAGTTTCACATCCCAATATCGCAAATGCTACAAGCTACTACTCCGGCGGGGTTATGATATGTCAAAGCTCGACAAAACCATTTTGTTATTAATGAGTGGCAATCCAATGCCGTTAAAGTATAAAGACCATCCGCTAAAAGGTAATTTCAAAGGTCAACGAGAATGTCATGTCGATGGTTTACCAGACTGGTTGCTGACTTACAAGAAAGACAGTGGCCGCCTTATATTGCTTCTGACTGGAACAGGAACACATGCAGATTTATTTGAATAGCTTTTTTGTTTTTGCTAACAATCCGCCCCCGGCAAAAAATCCATGCTACTATAATACGTAATCACCCGTAGGGCGGGGGCTTGCCCCCGCCGAAAATGTAGGGCGGGGGCTCTGCTCCCGCCGCACACCGTAGGGCGGGGGCTTGCCCCCGCCGAAAATGTAGGGCAGGGGCTCTGCTCCTGCCGACTAGAAAAAGGAGAACAAACTATGGAAAACGTAAAAAAATTCTACGACGCACTATCAAAAGACAAGGCCATGCAGGATAGGGCCATGGCTTTGGTGAAGAAAGACGATAAGCTGGAAATGACCACCCCGCCCTTCGGGCACCCCTCCAAGGAGGGGAATGACGAGGCCGCCGTGAAGGCCGCCGTCATCGCCTTTGCGAAAGCCGAGGGCTTTAGCTTCACGGAAGCCGAATTGGACGCTTTCGCCAAGCAGGCCACACCTCTGGCCGACGAGTCCATGGACGCCGCAGCAGGTGGCGGCGGCTGTGCCTGTGTCACCTATGGCGCTGGCGGTGATGGTGATGGCGAGCAAGACATCTGCGCCTGTTACATGGGAGGGGTAGGGGTCTATGCGGGAACTGACGATCTTGCCTGTATGTGCGTCTTTGTCGGCGGCGGCACACTCTGATTGATCGAATCATGATATCCTAAGCAACTCCGCCGTCCGGAAACGTCCGGATAGCGGAGTTTGTCACATTTTTGCGACTTTTGGTATAGCTGCCCATAATGTGTTATTATATAACATGATGTAGGGCGGGTGAAAAGCCCCCGCCGCACAAGAAAAGGAGAAACCATGGAAAACATCAAAAAATTCTACGACGCACTATCGAATGACAAGGCCATGCAAGAGCGGGCAAGTGCCTTGAACAAGCCAGGCGAGACCACCCCGCCCTTCGGGCACCCCTCCAAGGAGGGGAATAACGAAGCCGCCGCCAAGGCCGCCATCGTCGCCTTTGCGAAAGCCGAGGGCTACGACTTCACCGAAGCCGACCTGGACGCCTATGCCGCGCAGGCCAAGCCCCTGGCCGATGAGGCCATGGAAGCGGCGGCGGGCGGCAGTGCCGGCTGCGGCTGTGTTGGTTATGGCGGTGGCGGCGGCACGGATAAGAATGGCAATACCTTTGCCTGTGCCTGCATGGCCATGGGAGCGGGGTGGAGCAACGGCCCCGGTGCTGAGGACATCTGTTATTGCTGTGTGGTCGGAGGGGGATCGGCGTAGTAGTGGTCCTGCGTCATCACCCGTAGGGCGGGGGTTCTACTCCCGCCGCCATTACCTGTAGGGCGGGGGCTTGCCCCCGCCGAAAATGTAGGGCAGGGGCTCTGCTCCTGCCGACTAGAAAAAGGAAAACAACATGGAAAACGTCAAAAAATTCTACGATGCACTATCGAATGACAAAGCCATGCAAGAGCGGGCCATGGATTTAGTGAAAAAAGGCGATAAGACGGAAAAGACCCCCCCGCCCTTCGGGCACCCCTCCAAGGAGGGGAATAATGAGGCCGCCGTGAAAGCTGCCATCATCGCTTTCGCCAAGGCCGAAGGCTACGACTTTACGGCCGCCGACCTGGAGGCCTATGCCCACACGGCGAGGCCGCTCACGGACGAAAGCCTCGACGCCGCCGCGGGCGGGGCGTACCCCAGTAAATGCATTTGCGCTGTTGGTGGCGGCGGGCATGACGAAGTGACGGGCCATACCTGTGCCTGCGTCCTCGTGGGCGGCGGCACACCCGATGATATCGGCTTTCATTTGGTTTGCGTTGCGGGCGGTTTGCTTATGAGATTCGGGAAGTGACGGTAGCGTGGCTTAATAATTCATGGTGAAAGAAAAGGAGACCAACATGGAAAACGTCAAAAAATTCTACGATGCACTATCGAACGACAAGGCGATGCAAGAGCGGGCCATGGATTTGGTGAAAAAAGGCGATAAGCCGGACGAGACCACCCCGCCCTTCGGGCACCCCTCCAAGGAGGGGAATACCACCCCGCCCTTCGGGCACCCCTCCAAGGAGGGGAATGACGAGACCGCTGTTAGAACTGCTATTGTCGCTTTCGCCAAAGCCGAGGGCTACGACTTTACAGCCGCTGACCTTGAAGTTTATGCGAGGCAAGCCAAACCTCTGGCTGATGAAAGCCTTGATGCCGCGGCGGGTGGGGCGTATGACGTCCTTACTTGCGCCTGCTTAGTGGGCGGCGGCGGGAATGATCCGGTGACAGGACATACCTGTGCCTGCGTCCTCGGCGGTGGCGGCAAACCCGATGAGAAAGGGAAAAGGCTGGTTTGCATTGGAGGCGGTATAATTATTTAGGTTCGCTGCGACGGAGATTGTCACATATTTGCGACTTTTTGCAAGGCCGCCCCATACTGTGCTATTATATGACAAGAAGCAAGCGTAGGGCGGGGTTAAAGCTCCCGCCACCATCACCCGTAGGGCGGGGGCTTGCCCCCGCCGCATTAGAAAAGGAGAACACTATGGACAACGTCAAAAAATTCTACGAAGCATTGGCAAACGACAAAGCCATGCAGGAGCGGGCAAGTGCCCTGAACAAGGAAAACGAAAAGCCGGATGATGCCGCCGCTAGCGCCGCCATCGTCACATTCGCCCAGGCCGAAGGTTTTAGCTTCACGGAAGCGGACCTGAATGCCTACACCAAGCAGGCCAAGCCCCTGGCCGACGATAGCCTCGATGCCGTGGCGGGTGGAACGGCCGGCTGCGGCTGCGCCCTCGGCGGCGGCGGTGGCGGTACCGATTCGAATGGAGATACCGTTGGCTGTGCCTGTGCCCTCGTCGGCGTTGGCACGAACAAACATGGCGATTATATTTGCGAATGTCTTGGTGCCGGTGCCGGTTGGGCGTGACACGAAAAGATTGATGTTGGTTTTTGCTAACAATCCGCCTCTGGCAAAAAATCCATGTTATAATGCATATCTGAGCAACTCCGCCGTCCAGAAACATCCGGGCAGCGGAGTTTGTCACATTTTTGCGACTTTTGGTAAAGCTGCCCCAAATGTGGTATTATAACATAAAGTGAACGTAGGGCGGGGGCTACAGTCCCGCTGCCATCACCCGTAGGGCGGGGGCTTGCCCCCGCCGCACTAGAAAGGAGAAAACCATGGAAAACGTCAAAAAATTCTACGAAGCAATGGCAAGTGACAAAGCCATGCAGGAGCGGGCAAATGCCCTGTTCAAGGGAGACGAAAAGCCGGACGCGGCCGCTTTGAAAGCTACTATCATCGCTTTTGCCAATGCCGAGGGCTATAGCTTCGCGGAGGCGGAACTGGAGGCCTACGCCAAGCAGGCCAAGCCCCTTTCCGATGAGGCCCTGGACGCCGCAGCGGGCGGGAGCGGTGAATGTGGCTGTTTCGGCGTCGGTGGCGGCGGCGGAACCGATCCGGCTGGCGATGTCTTCGCCTGCGCCTGTGTCGTCGGCGGCGTCGGCACCAGCAAAAACTTCATGGGTGAATGTTTTTGCCCCTTCGTGGGAGCGGGTTTTGCGCCGTAATAATGTAAGAATGACACCCGTAGGGCGGGGGCTTGCCCCCGCCGCCAAATGTAGGGCGGGGGCTCTACTCCCGCCACCAAATGTAGGGCGGGGGCTAAAGTCCCGCCGCAAAATGTAGGGCGGGGGCTAAAGTCCCGCCGTCATCACCCGTAGGGCGGGGGCTCTGCTCCCGCCGAGTAGAAAAGGAGAAACTTATGGAAAACATCAAAAAATTCTACGACGCACTATCAAACGACAAAGCCCTGCAGGAGCGGGCCAATGCCCTGGTGAAGAGAGACGATAAGCCGGACGAGACCACCCCGCCCTTCGGGCACCCCTCCAAGGAGGGGAAGGACAAGGCCGCCGTAGTCGCCTTCGCGAATGCCGAGGGTTATGACTTCAGCCTCGCCGAGCTGGAAGCCTGCGCCCAGCCGCTGGCCGACGATGTCATGGATGCCGTGGCCGGGGGAATCTTCGTGCGTAAGCCGGGCGATGGAGTCGTCAAGTACACCCCTGCCGCGCCCGTCAGCACGCCTCTCCCCGTCGGACCTCGGCCTCCTGGCAGCGATCAGGACGGAGGAACAGTAGGCGACGGGGAAACAGGGCCGGACGGGATATTCATCTAAAACCATTGAACATCACCCGTAGGGCGGGGGCTTGCCCCCGCCGCCAAATGTAGGGCGGGGGCTAAAGTCCCGCCGTCATCACCCGTAGGGCGGGGGCTTGCCCCCGCCGAGTAGAAAAGGAGAAAACTTATGGAAAACATCAAAAAATTCTACGAAGCACTATCGAACGACAAAGCCCTGCAGGAGCGGGCCAATGCCCTGTTCAAGGGAGACGAAAAGCCGGACGAGACCACCCCGCCCTTCGGGCACCCCTCCAAGGAGGGGAATAACAAGGCCGCCGTGGTCGCCTTCGCGAATGCCGAAGGTTATGACTTCAGCCTCGCCGAACTGGAAGCCTGCGCCCAGCCGCTGGCCGACGATGTCATGAGCGCCGTGGCCGGGGGAATCATCGTAGTTCAGCCTCTCCCCGCCGGACGTTATCCTCCTGGCAACAAGAAAGGCCCCATTTACCCCTACGCAAAGGACGACGAGCCGGACGGAAGATGGCGCAATGAAACCGGGCCGGACGGGATATTCCACCAGGACGGGCCGGACGAGCCGGACGGGGTAATCATCATCTAAATATTTTGCAATGACAAAACCATAAACCATCACCCGTAGGGGGGGGCTTGCCCCCGCCGACTAGAAAAGGAGAAACTTATGAAAAACATCAAAAAATCAAACAACAACCTATCAAACGACCTTGCCCTGAGCAGACGGGCAAAGCCGATGGAAGATGAAGCCATGGCTGCCGTGACCGGAGGCATCATCCCGAGGTTAACCGGCGAAGACAGTTTCATCCCACTGGGAGTAAGCGATGAGGATAAACCATCCTACACATAAGCGAAAAATTTTTCGTTGGTTTTTGCTAACAATCCGTTTTGGGCGGGAAAAATGTGCTATATTGCATATATAACCGTAGGGCGGGGGTTCTACTCCCGCCGCTTATCCATGATATATAAACACGGTAACAACATGGAAAACGTCAGAAAATTTTATGAGGCATTGGCAAGGGATGTCGCCATGCAGGAGCGGGCAAAGGTCCTGAATGAACAGCATGGCGGCATGAAAGTGCCCGAGGTCACGATACGGGAAGACATCATTGCCTTTGCCAGGGCAGAAGGATACAAGATCACGGCCCGGGAGCTGGGCGAATACCGCTCCTGGGCGCATCCGCTCACGGACGAGGAACTGGGCACCGTGGCCGGCGGAGGCGGTGGTTGCGCCTGCTTCTACAGCGGCAGCGGTTCGGGAACGGACCGGGCGGGGGATGCTTTTGTCTGCGAATGTTGCGCATACGGGCCGGGTGGCGGCGAGGGGGACGAGCAATCCATGTGCGTCTGTTTTTTGGCGGGCGGGGGATGATAATTGATAATTCATAATTCATAATGCATAATGCATAATTTATTTGTAAAAAATAAAATAAACTGGTTGAAATGAGGCCGTGTTTTTAATATAATTTACGAGTATGGCCATAAAATACGACTATATAATGTGCTTAAGACTTTGAATAGCCCAAAATAATTATGCATTATGCATTATGAATTATGCATTTAAAATGCATTATACATTAACAGAAGGAGATTAACATGTATTACAAACTAAACCCAGACCTCGGCCTGCGTGGCTGGGAACAAGCGCCCCATGCGGCACGCGTCTTTTCCACCGGCGCGACTATTTTTATGTCATCGGAGGAATTTCAGGCCCTCTCGTTTTGCAACGGCCTCTTCGACTGCTCCAGTATGCTGCTGACGCCACTGCACCGCAAAATTATCGAAATGGCGGAAAAAAACCAGGCGATATTGCCCTGCGAAAAAGGCGACGTCCTGGATGCGCGCCAGGAATACATCCTTTATCCCTGCCGCTTCACCGACAGGGCGCACTGGTCCATCACGGGCAAGTGCAACATGAAATGCCGCCACTGCATGCTGTCGGCCCCGCATGCGAAGTTCGGCGAAATATCGCACGAAATGGCGATGTCCATCGTCGATCAACTGGCTGCAATCGGTGTCGGCAAGGTCAGCCTGACGGGTGGCGAACCGCTGATCCGTGAGGATTTTTGGGATATAGTAGATGCCCTCATTGCCCATGACATAAGTATTATCCAGATATGCACGAACGGGCTGTTGGTGAACGATGAACTGCTGGATGGCCTGAAGGCGCGCGGTGCGAAGCCCAGCTTTGCCATCAGTTTCGACGGACCCGGCTGGCATGACTGGATGCGCGGATACGATAATGCCGAGGAAATAGCCCTGCGGGCTTTCCGCCTGTTAAAGGAACGTGGTTTCAGCACCTCCTGTGAATCGGCCTTCCACCGGGATTCCCTCGGCACGATAGTCGAGACGATGCACGTCTTGGCGGACGCGGGCGTGTCCTCATGGAAGACCAACCCCGTCGCCGACTCCGGCGAATGGCTACAGGAATCGCGTGATTTGGACCTCACGGCAGAGGAAACATACGCGGCCTACCTAAATCTGATCGACGAGTTTTATAAAGCCGGTTCACCGCTTACCATACAGTTGGGCGGTTTCTTCGGCTGTGAAAAGGGCAAGACCAAGCACTACTTCCCGATTAAAAAGCCCTACAAAGACGAAACAGTACGTCTGGCCGAGCCGCTGTGCATGAGCGCCCGCCGGACGATGTACATATCGGCCGAAGGCAAGGTTTTGCCCTGCATACCGCTGTCCGGGATGCCCACGCATGATGAGTACCCGAGTCTGTTTGACATGCCCCTGACGCAAGCCCTGAGCGAATCCTTGTACCTGGCCCGCATCACCGCCCCGGTGAGTGAGCTCTTGTCCAAGCAGGCAGGATGTGCGGCTTGCCAATATAAGCTCCATTGCAATGGCGGCTGCCGCGCCGCCGCCCTGTCGGCAAATGGCGGCACGGACTTCTTCGGCATCGACCCCTGGACTTGCCTGTTCTTCAAAGGGGAGTATGAAGCGAAGATAAATGAGGTGGTGGAGAGGGCGCTGGGTAATGCATAGCATAATGCGAGCTATTACATCAGTAAAAACAATGACAATATTGCAATATTTTTGACAGATGAAATAATGGAAACAGGAATAAAACGTAAAGATGCTTCGCATACAGCTTGTGCAATTATAGCAAAATGTGATTATTTGATAACTGTCGATAAACATTTACTAAAATATCAAGATAGTCGCATAAAAGTAGTGGATCCGATTAACTTTTTGAGGATTTGGAGGGAGTTGTGATGTATACTGATGTTCAGACTTCTGCGATTATGAGTGCGGGAATGAAAGCGTTAAGTGATACACTTGGTGCAATTGAAACAGAGATATTTATTGCGACCATTGGCAGAAACACTTTTGACTACACAAAATGGCGTGAAAATTTGTGGGAAGATTTGACCACACAGGAGTTGTTTGAACGTGCGGGTAAAGGTTACAAACCGCCGGGTAGAGTTCAAATAATATAAAACAAGAGTGAACACCAATTATACATTACGAGTTATGCATTAAATAATTGAGGCCAAACAAATGAAAAACCCCCAAAAAACGAAAGACGCGCTACAAATCAACAATGCCGAGGACATGAACAAGCACGTAAAGGTGCTGTCGTTTCGCTTGTGGCTGCTCCTTGCCGTCCTCGTCCTCGCCTTCGTTGCCCTCACCTACTGGCTGGTCTCCACCGGCTTCCCCCTGGGGGATCTGCTGATGGGGTATCATGATTGATAATGCATAATTCATAATGCATTTATTTTAAGCTTGGGAACAATATCAATGACCAAAAAACTGCCCGTCATCTTGCAAATGGAAATGACCGAATGCGGCGCCGCCTCGCTGGCGATGCTGATGGCTTACTATGGGAAATGGGTGCCGCTGGAGCAACTGCGCGTGGACTGCGGCGTATCCCGCGACGGCTCCACGGCGCGGGGCATCCTGATGGTGGCCAGGCTCTACGGCTTCAAGGCCCAGGGCTTCCAGGTCGAGCCCGAACACATCCTCGAAAACGCCGACCTGATTCACCTGCCCTGCATCATCCATTGGAACATGAACCACTTTGTCGTGCTGCGGAAACTCACGAAAAAGTACGCCTACATAAACGACCCCGCCAAAGGCGAGGTGCGCGTGACCCTTAAGCAATTTAACGCCGCCTTCACCGGCGTGACCGTGGACATCCTCCCCGGCCCCGATTTTGAAAAAAGCGGCAAACCCGTCAGCATATGGCCCTTTGCCAAGGAGCGCCTGAAAGGCACGGGCCCGATATTCGCCTTCGTGATCACGGCCGCCACCCTGGCCACCACCCTGGGCATCTATAATACCCTGTTTAACCGCGTCTTCATCGACGACCTGCTCTCGGGCCTCCATCCCGACTGGGCCTTTGCCTTCATGGCCCTGTATTTTGCCTTTAATTTTATCTATGTCCTGTTGTCTTTCCTGAACACCAAGATAAACTTCAAATTGGCGGCCAAGTTTGCCGCCACCTCCAGCGGCATGTTCGTCTGGCATGCCCTGCGCCTGCCCGTGGATTTTTACGCCTCGCGCAATGCCGGCGACATCGCGATGCGCCAACAGGAAAACGACAAAATATCCATGTCGCTCATCCAACTGTTTGCGCCCCTGTTTTTAAATGCCGTGACGATGATCTTCTACCTCTTCATCGTCCTGCGCTACTCGGTGCTGCTGACACTCATCGGCGTGTCGTCGCTCATCATAAACTACGCGGTCAACCAATACATCACCAAGAAAAACGTCGACATATCCAGGGTTTCCGCCCGTGACTCGGGCAAACTTAAGTCCGTCACCATCAGCGGCATGGAGAATATCGAGACGATCAAGGCCAGCGGGGCCGAAGACGGCTTCTTCGAGAAATGGTCCGGCTACCATGCCTCCGTCGTCGAACTAAAGATAAAATCCACCCGCCTAAACCTCTTTATCGGCCTGATTCCCCTGATTGTGACCGACATCACCAATATCGCCGTCCTCATCACCGGCGCCTGGCTGATCATGGAAGGGCATATGACCATCGGTATCTTCTATGCCTTCCAGGGCTTTTTGACCCTGTTCCTCTCCCCGTTTTCGAAGATCATCACCACCAAACTGGACATGCAAAAGACCAAAATTTCCATGGAGCGGGTCCAGGACGTCTTCAATTATAAAACCGATGTCGATTACGCTGATTTTGAAATCGACGAGAGCGTGGCGAAGCTGACGGGCAATGTCGAAATAAAAGACCTAAGCTTCGGCTATAACCGTCTGTCCGGGCCGTTGCTGTCAGATTTTTCCATGCATTTAAAGCCCGGTGGCAGTGTGGCCCTGGTAGGGGCCTCCGGCTGCGGGAAATCCACCATTGCGAAGCTGATCTGCAATCTCTACCAGCCCTGGGGCGGCGAAATCCTCTTCGACGGCAAGCCCTGTGCGGACATGCCGAGGGAGATTTTCACCAGTTCCGTTTCGGTGGTGGACCAGGACATCACCCTGTTCCAGGACAAGGTAAGCAGCAATTTGAAGATGTGGGACAGGAGCATAGAGGATTTTGAGATGATTATCGCGGCCCGCGACGCCCAGATCCACGATTCGATCATAAGCCGTGAAGACGGCTACGACGGCGAGATCATGGAAAATGGTAAAAACTTTTCCGGCGGCGAGAAGCAACGCCTGGAAATTGCCGGGGCGCTGGCGAGAGACCCGTCCATCATTATTTTGGACGAGGCGACCTCCGCCCTGGATGCCAAGACCGAACACGACTTCATCCAAGCCGTGAAACAGCGGGGCATCAGCATGATAATCATTGCCCACCGCCTCTCCACCATCCGCGACTGCGACGAAATCATCGTCCTTGAAAAAGGCCGCATCGTCCAGCGCGGCACCCACGACGAGCTCTACGCCGCGGGCGGTAAGTATAAGGAGTTGGTGGTTAGTGCATAATTAGGAATGGCACAAATATACGTCATTGCGAGGCCGTTTTACAGGCCGAAGCAATCCAGAGCAAGGGTTTCGTATGCTCCCATTACTGGATTGCTTCGGGTCACACTGGTGACCCTCGCAATGACGGTAAATGAGGTTTTACATGAACTGGTTTGAAGATCAACTACGAAACCGACTGGAAAACGACCAGGAAGATTTTTCCGCCGCCTTTAGCGAGCTGTCATCCATTGTCACGGGTGAGGCTGTGCAGCAAGGCTTGATGGCCGAGCGCCAAAAAGCCCACAATGCCGTCCACGAAATCCTGAAATACCTGGGCGCGCGCCTGACCCCCGTGCCCGCGGATGTGATAGAGGTAACGGAATACCTGGACTATTGCCTTAAGCCTTCCGGCGCCATGAAACGCAAAGTAGAACTGTCCGGCAAGTGGTGGAAGGACGCATACGGCCCCATCCTCGGCTTCCTCGCGGACGGCAGCGGAGCGGTGGCACTGTTGCCCACGCCCAAAGGCTATGCCTACTTCGACTACGTAAGCGGCAAAAAAATACTCATAAACACCGCCAATGCCGAAGCGATAAGCAGCGGTGCCTACTCCTTCTACCGCCCCTTCCCGCCCCGCCCGCTGTCCATCTTAGACCTGATCAAACAAGTCTTTTCGGTGATCACGGCGCTGGACATCGCCTTTTATCTGCTCGTGCTGGCGCTAAACACCATCATGGGCATGCTCCTGCCACGGATCACCCAATACCTCTACTCCTTCGTCATACCGCTGGGCCGGGAAGACGTATTGGCCGCCATCACCGTGATGCTGGTGTCCATGGCCGTGGCGACGCAGGTCATGAAACTGTCGCAAAACATCATCATGAACCGCCTGACCTTCAAGCTCTTAAACACCATCGAGCCGGCCGCGATGATGCGGATGCTGGCGCTGAAACCGGAATTTTTCAAAGCCTATGCCGCCGGCGATCTGAGCGAAAAATTTTCGCTGGTCACCCAGTTGTGTACCTCGATTTTCACCATTGTCACGGGGACCTTGCTCACGACCCTCTTTTCAATGGCCTATTTCGTGCAAATATCCAATATCACGGCCGCATTGTTGACACCGACCCTCTTCATCATTGGCGCGACGCTGCTGTTCAACATTGTCTCCACCGTCATTTCCATGAAATTCCAAAAACGGCGGCTGATTGCCAGCGCCGAGCTCTCCGGCATGACCTACGCCATGCTCTCCGGCATCACCAAAATCAAGATGACCGGCTCGGAAAAGCGCCTGTTCGCCAAGTGGGCGCCCAAGTATAAAAAGACGGCCAATTATAGCTATAATCCTCCATTCATCCTCAAATACACCAGCGTCATAAATACCGCCATCACCGCGGCCGGCCTTGCCATCATTTACTTCGTGACCCTGAACTCCCATATCGACGTGGGTGATTTCATGGCCTTCAATGTCGCCTATGGCATGGTGTCCGCTTCGGTCTTGTCATTGGTGTCGCTGACGAAGTTCTTCGCCGAAGTGAAGCCGATGCTGGACATCATTGAGCCCATCCTCAGTGCCGAGGTCGAAAATACCGGCGACAAGAGCTTCATTTCCGCCCTGTCCGGCAGCGTGGAAATAAATAACCTGACCTTCCGCTATAATGCAAACAGCAGATACATCCTGGACGGGGTCAACATAAAAATCCGCCCCGGCGAGTATGTCGCCCTCGTCGGCAAGACCGGCAGCGGCAAGTCCACCCTCGTGCGCCTCTTGCTGGGCTTCGAGAAGCCGGCCAGCGGCTCGATATACTACGATGGCAAGGACATATCCGGCATCGATTTATCGTCTTTGCGCCGCAGGATTGGCACGGTTTTACAAAATTCCAAGCTGATGTCGGGGGATATTTTTTCCAATATCAGCATATCCTGCCCGCGCCTGACCCTGGAAGAGGCTTGGGAAGCGGCGCGGATAGCCGGCATAGACGCGGACATAGAGGATATGCCGATGGGGATGCATACGGTGATAACCGAAGGCTCGGGCTCCATTTCCGGCGGCCAGAAGCAGCGCCTCCTGATTGCCCGCGCCATCGCCGCCAAACCGAAGCTGATGATTTTCGACGAATCGACCAGCGCCCTGGATAACATCACCCAAAAGCATGTCACCGAGTCGCTGGCAAAGCTAAAGAGCACCCGCATCGTGATTGCCCACCGCCTGTCCACCATCAGGGAATGTGACAAAATCTACGTCCTGGACGAGGGCAAGATCATCGAGGAAGGCAGCTTCGACGAACTGTACGACAAAAAGGGTTTCTTTTATGAGCTGGTGAGTAGGCAGAATGTATAGACCACCCCTGCCGTCATTGCGAGGAGCAATGCCCGGACTCTGTCCGGGGGGCGCGACGAAGCAATCCAGCAGTCAAAGGTTTTACCTGCTTTATTATTGGATTGCCGCGCCGCAAAAAACGCGGCTCGCAATGACGAAACGAGTAAAGGAATAAAAATGGACAAAATCGAATTCAGAAGTGAAGTAATGGAAAACCTCTACGGCACGGACAACCTCTACTCCTACGTGAAGGTAATGCCCCTGCACATATGGCTCGTGCCGCTCGGCATCATGCTGGCCATGGCCGGCTTCGTCTTCTTCCGCCTCGAAACAGGCTTCCACGTCGTGGACATCTTCTTCGGTCTCTCGGAGTGATAATCAATGAAAAGCAAAAAATATGTAATCCCGCAGAAAACACTCAGTTTACTAGCCATGATACTCACCATGGCCCTGCTCACCGCCTGCGCGGACGACAAAACACAGGCCGTCGTGGTCGGTGCTACGCCCGAACATTATGAGCGCCTGGGCCTTAACATGGACATGGTCGAAGTACACGAGGACGGGACGAACACGGGCGGCGCGGACGGCACTTTTGAGTGGTGGTATTTCGATGCCGCCCTCGACGACGGCTCCAACCTCGTCCTGACCTTTTATACGCGGAGCATGATGAATCCCAATGGCCCGCTTGCCCCTTTCGTCACGTTCGAGTGGACAGGCGCGGACGGTACGCTGCGGAGCGAAAGGGTCATCGTGGACCCCGCAGATTTTTTCGCCTCCGACCAAGGCTGTGACGTCCGTATCGGCGAAAACTATATCAAAGGCGACTTACAGGAATACGAGCTGTATTTTAAGCAAGACGACCTGGAGGCCCGCGTCCATCTAAGCTCGAACGCGCAATCATGGCGGCCGGGAACGGGCTACCGCCTCTATGGGGACGACGAGGAAAACTACGCGGCCTGGCTCTGCGCCGTGCCGGAAGGCGATGTCAGCCTGGAACTGAGCATGGACGGCCACAGTGCGACCTATCAGGGCTCGGGCTACCATGACCATAACTGGGGCAACCTCCCCCTGTGGCGGATGCAAAACAACTGGTACTGGGGCCGGGCCAAGACGGAAGACTATGTTGTCATTTCCTTCGACATCGTCACGACAGCCGATTATGGCTTCGAGGAGTTCACGACCTTCGTGCTGTTCAAGGATGGGGCAGTCATCGCCGAGAGCTTCAGCGACGTGCAGTTTGCGGCGGACGACATCTTCATCGACGCGGAGACGGGGATTCCCATCGCGAACAAGCTGCTCTACACCCTCGAAGACGGCGACCGGCAATACGTAGTGGAATACCAGCGTGAAAACACGATTCTCGCGTCATCGATGATGGCGGCCCTGCCCGACGCCGACAGGGAGGAAGCGGTCGCGGCGGGCAATAAGCTGATGTACTACCGCTTCAACGGCTCCGTTAGCATCAGCGTCATCGAAAACGGCACCGTCGTGGACAGCCAGACAACCCAGGAAGCGGTGTGGGAGCTGATGTTCCCGGGGGTGGTGCGGTGAGGGCCGGAATCTCTGTTTTTTTGCCACATTCCGCTGACATTGCATTTTCCGCTGCTTCCCTCCGTCACCCCGCTATTTTTTTCCACTTTGTTGCATTTTGATAAAAATCATTTAATACGTATTTACAAACACGTATTAAGATGCTATACTATGATTATGGAAAGGTGTGACGGCATAAATGAAATTTAGGGAAGTAGATAAAATGCTAAAGGATAGGGGCTGGGAGCGAGAAAGCAAGGGCAAAGGCGGCTCTCACATTATGTACAGGAAGGATGGCAAGAAAGTTCCCGTACCGAATCATGCGGGCGACATTCCTATAGGTACACTAAAAGCTATATACAGGCAAATAGGGTTGAAAGGTTAATAGGTGATAATTGTGAAATATGTGTACCCCGCTTGTTTTATACCCGAAGAAAACGGACAGTATTCTGTTATATTTGACGATTTGGGCGGCATTGCGACTTATGGCAACAGCTTAGAAGATGCGTTGAGTATGGCAGAGGATTTACTTTGCACATGGATTTTGGAATGCAAAAAGGACAATGAAGCGCTTCCGAAGCCGTCTGGTGTGAGGGATTTGATACCCGATGAAGAAAATGCTTTTTACAATTTGATTTCAGCTGATATCGATGCCTATATCTTGAAAAATAAAAAATCAGTCAAGAAAACACTCACGATTCCCTATTGGTTGAACGAGCTGGCAGAAAAATCAAATGTAAATTATTCACAATTACTACAATCTGCATTAAGGGAACATCTACATGTAGTGGAATAATTTTTCCTACCCATGTTATGGAAGAAAAAAGGGAATAGCATGTTTTCCGTCACCCTCCCAACTTTTTTTCCACTTTTTCAAAAAAATTTCAATTTTATGCTTGACAGGGAAAAACAGTAGAGTTGTTGTTTTAGAAGAAGTGAGGGGTACTACATCTCGTAGATAAGATGATTCTTTAGGCTGGTTATATGTTGCTCATACATATAAACCCCAATACATATCCTCCCGCTTGTGACGGGAGGATATATGATGTAGATGGTGGCGCCTTCAAGCCGTCAATTTATTTCGCCGGACGGCAGGCGAATTCTGTCGAGCCGTCAATTTATTTCGCCGGACGGCAGGCGAATTCTGTCGAGCCATCAATTTATTTCGCCGGACGGCAGGCGAGCAATAAGATAAAGAGGGGCTACCTATCTATGTACATATTATAACATTTTTTTAAGGTTGTAAAGCCTTATTTCGCCCGCCTTTATGAAAAGGCGGATAAAAACCGTCACCCCGCAATGTACTTATGCGGGGCCCCCTGAAAGCAGAAATACCCCCTCATTTTCCGCACCCTCCCAACTTTTTTTTCACTTTTTCAAAAAAATTTCAATTTTATGCTTGACAGGGAAAAAATATATGCTAAGATGACACTTAGAGAATTCAATTAGATATAGGTGTGTACCGCCTGATGGGGTTGGCGCCCCAACAGGCAGGGATGGCATCGTACCTGCCACACAATACAGATTTCTCTGCGATACACATTCTTCATTGTATTATAAGTGCCATATATTTTCAAGAAGAATGTCCGTGTCGTTTTGCACCATCTTGATGATGGAGCAGAGACTTCTGTTGTCCTCGAGAAATAGCGAGGCGTAAGTGTGGACGCATGCTTACGCCTCGTTTTTTTTGAATTCTCGCCGGATCCAACGGATGGCGGCCAATAGATGCGGCCATCCTGGCAGATTCGGCGAAAACTAAGAACATAGTGTTGGTTGTGAAAGGAAGCGACCCAACGTGTCATTGCGGGCACTTCCGCGAAGCGGAAGATGGATCCGCAATCCCCTGACTCAGGGAATGCACCGTAGGGCGGGGGCTTGCCCCCGCCGCACCCCACACAACCACAAGCAAAAAGAGGAGAGAATTTTTATGGAAACAAAAAGAAAGTTTATCACGGTGCTTTCGAACATGACGATGTTTAGGGCGCCAAAAGTATTTTCGCTGACCCGTGCCAAACGGGCCGGCATAGCCCTGCTCACCGCGGCGGCGATGCTCATCACCCCTCTGGGTGGGATGGGCGGCTTTTTTGCGTTGGAGGCGTTTGCGGCTAATGGGGACGTTGAATTCGTCTATCAAGGGAAGCCAATATATTCAACAGAAGGGGGCGACGTCACATTCAGAATAGTGCTGGATGGCGACATAAGTGAGGTGGAAACTGCGGGCACAATAAAGACGGATGAGACTCCGCACCCTTTTGACGTCACTGACAATAACGGTTTGGTTGGGGACGGTGTGGCGTTGGTTAGTGGTGGTACTATTGTTTTTGAAAAAAATACCGATGGCGATGTGTACGAAGCCTTCTTTACGTTGTCTGTGGATCCTGGCGTGACCGCAGACTCGCACGAGTTAAAATTCACCATCGACAACCCGGATGAGCCTGGTACTTACAAAGGGAATTTCGACGGCTACACCTTTCCCCTCACCATTTCCGAAACCCCCGATGTACTGTCGGTGACTAGCGGGGGTAGCGCGTCGATAAAAATTGATAAACAAACGGATTTTCCTATATCGGCTGGTGATGTGGAATATGATGTGACCGTGGCGTTAAACGGGCAATCGGAACTCGCTGCCGGCGAGAAAACGTACGATGCAAATCTTATCTGGGTGAATGCAAACGGGGTTCCCATTGACGGTGAGTTGGAGGGAATTAGCGTGCGGGGCGGCAAGGTGACTCTTGATGAATCGGGGGAAGCTGACCTTGACCTTGATGGTGTGCTTGACCTTGCAGTAGAAAATAGTGTTGTCGCTGATACATATAATTTCATCCTTGAATTAGAAGGGGATGGAACCGTGGGCGATGATGTGCCAGTATTGGTCGGAAAATCGTCAAATATTTTCACCTTGAAAATAACCGACGGTGCGGATGCCGTGAGCGTTCCCCAGCGCGCGCCTGCGTACAAAGCAGAAGGCGCTAGCGTGGACGTTACTTTCGATGTTTTAGTGGAAAACTTCGATGAAATAACTGCGGGTACATATGCCATTGAAATCGGTGGGCCGAATGTGGCGGATGTCGAGGACTATGATGATGAATTGACTTTGAATGAGGAAGGTCTCGACCTTGAGGGATTTTTTACCTTGACGGTTGACAGTGATGCAATTTCGGGGGAGAAAGCCCTCACGCTGACCGTCATTGACGACTCGGGTCCCGTCGATGTGACGCTCATTAACGAAGAAGAGTTTACCCTCAAAATATCCCCGCTCCCCGACGTCCTGAAAGTCGCTGGGGTGGGTGGCGCTCCGGTGGTAATAGATAAATCTGATTTACCTACTGCGGCCAAAGATATAGTGTATAATGTCGCCGTGGCAAAAGATGGGCGAGAGCGGCTCGGGACCGGTGAGGAAACGTACGTTGCGCACCTTAAGTGGGTAACGATAAATGGGGATCCCATTGGAGAGCCAACGACGGGGATTAGCATAGCCGACGGGGAAGTAACTCTTGACAATTCGGATGATCCCGACAACTTTGACCTGGAAGGCGAGCTCGAACTGGATATATTGGCTACGGCTGCGCCGGGCATGTACTATTTCGTCCTTGAGCTGGAGCACTTAACTGATGAAATAGAAAATGGTACACCGGTAATAGCCGGTAAATCAGGTGTCTTCAGCCTGAGAATCACCGGGGAAGGCGGCGACATCACCCCCGACACCACGGTCGACCTCTCGGCGGCATTTAACCAAAACACCCAGAAATACAGAGTCACCCTGGCCGAGGTTCTCAGCAGGCCTGTATTGAACGAGGGCGCACTGGAGTATGCTATTGTGGTGGGCGATTCTGTGAGCGAAGTGGCAAATGTGCCGACCTCTGGATGGACAACTACGTATCCAACGGCCGCGGCGGGGCTCTTTAGGGATGCGGACCCCGGCCAAATAGTCAGGGGCTATGTCCGCTACACAAAATCGGGTAACCCGAAAAACACGGCCATCTGGACCCAGGTCACTCTGCCTGGTAAGGCAGAGGGGCCGGCAAGTGTAACTCCTAAGGTAAACTACACGGCCACCGGCAGGACCGTCACTATTACATGGCCAGAGATAATCAAAGACAATGCTGGCGGCGCTAATGCCAAGTATGAATATCATCCTGAAAGCGGGAAAAGCGCGGTAAACTTCGATGTCACCGTTCCAGCCACCGGCTATGAATATATGGTAAGCCGGAGCGGGGGAACCCCCACGCGCTGGGCCACGACGACGGGCATTGCCACCTATGATAGCGCAAAAAAAGAATATAGCATGGTAATCCCTGTAAACCAGGTGAGCACGAACGGAACCTACACGTTTAGCGTCCGCGCCAGGAACAGCGAGGGCATCCTTGCTACAACTGAGCCCGGTAGGGCTTCAACGAGTACGCCGGTAAACGGCGTGTTGACGGGTACTGTGAATATTTTGTCGAGCGAAAGGACCAACTCGGCCATGGCTGCGTACCAAAACCGCATTGGCGCGACCCTCACCGCTTCGGTCAGTTCTGCCAGAATTTCAGGCACCGGCAGCGCTATCGAAGGGGAGGCTCTACAGTACAGCTGGTTTGTGACGAATGCGGACGGAAGTGGTAAGACACCTGCGGCTGGGACTGCTACCCCTGGTGGCGACGGCACATCAAGGACCAGCACATATACGGTCGCAGCCGCTGATGTCGGTAAAGTAATTAGCGTGGAAGTACGTGCCACGAACGCAGGCGATCCGAACGCCGGAAACAACCCCGCCCTATCCCGCACCTTTGCATCCAACAATAATGACGACTTCAAAACCGTGCCTTATACCATTACTTTGAATCCCGGTGCGTTGGATGCTCCCAATGGGAGAACCGGGAATGATGGCGTGGGCTTCATTCCTGTGGGGCAGTGGAATGATGGCAATGCGACAACCAGGCTGACAAGCTACGGCCGCGACGACGAAGAAAAAACCATCAACTACCGCCTAACCAGGGGTCAGGTTAACAACCGTCTGGCCTTTGACCCGCCTGTTGTGGGCGGTGACGTGTGGATCGACGGCGGCGGTGCTACTCCCCCTGCCGCGGCCACCGACAGCAGGACATACGTGGTCGATAAGGACAAAGATATACCAGTTGCCGGTGTGATAACCATCAACGCCACCTTCGCCCATGCAGCAACCGATCTGCCGGTCATCTACTTTGACGACAGGGAAGTGATAGCCACATACGGCGATGATGACATCGATACGGTAAAGGTGAACGTGGTCGATACCTCGAATGAAGAGGAGTATGACGTCATCTACTCGTCTAGGGACGAAAACATCGCCATCGTTGACGCGGCTAGCGGCGTCGTGAAAATAGTGGCTGCGGGCAATACTCGCATTACCGCAGGATTGAAGGAAAAGGGTACTGATACCGTTGCCACTTCCGCCTCCTACCTTCTCACCATAAACAAGGCTCCCCTGGACATCAATCTGGTGGAAGCCGAGTACATTGCCGACGAGGAAGAAGGTAAAGGCTTTGTCCGCCTGACCTACGGCATGGTGGAAAACGAGGAAAACACGCCCGAATTGAGCGGCTATGTTTTGGATCATGACGAAGACGACGTATATTTAACCAACGCTTCAGCCATAAAAGTAGCTGTAATAGACCAAGATCCGGCGGACGACGAAAAAGTCCTGGTCATCTTCCCCTTCAGTGACGATGGCAAAGTGCTTACTTTGGGCGGCGCCGAAGCCCCCAACTACACCGTGCCCACGCCCAGTGGTTTCCACTTCATCGACGAAATTCGGGATGATGCCGGTAAATACTACGTGGACGGCACCCGGGTAAAAGAATTGGTAAAAGTGGAACAGCACAAAGTGCCGGT
>Ga0099364_10003853_pt1 | contig 23004 bp, 18 predicted proteins | sample TergutTh196P3_FD_73070 | JGI IMG/M metagenome (GOLD analysis project Ga0099364, IMG submission 73070) | Microcerotermes parvus P3 segment gut microbial communities from Pointe-Noire, Republic of the Congo - Th196 P3 | ecosystem: Host-associated > Arthropoda: Insects > Digestive system > Gut ...
GAAAAGATGCCTGCGGGCAGAGTGTAACAAGTTTCCGCCAGAATGAGCGCGAGAATTTACCCCCGCTCGGAGCGCGAACCCCGCTTGGCTTTTTTCGGTGAGGATTATGTGCCTTCCCCGGTTAGCCATGACCTGTAACGCGGCGAAATCTCTTCGACGGATTACTCGTAGTCCATTGTTGACATTCTATCTGTCGTGCTATATAATTTTCCCATCTTGACACAATAATATATTTGGAGGTTTGATTATGAAGGATGTTTTTATCGTTAGTTGCTGCAGGACCGCTATTGGAAGCTTCGGAGGGGCGCTTAAGGATATTCCGGCGGCGAAGCTCGGATCGATTGCCGCGAAAGGCGCGATAGAGCGCGCGGGCATCGACCCCGGTAATATCGACGAAGTTATGTTCGGTTGCGTCCTGACGGCCGGCATCGGCCAGAACGTCGCGCGCCAAGTATCCATCGGCGCCGGCATTCCTGTCGAAGTTCCGGCATATACGCTCAACATGGTCTGCGGCTCAGGGATGAAGAGCGTTATCGAAGCGGCGCGCACAATTGTGACCGGCGACGCCGACGTCGTTCTCACCGGCGGAACCGAAAACATGTCGGCCGCGCCATATGCCGTACCGTCGGCACGCTACGGCGCCCGCATGGGTAACACCTCGCTCGTAGATACGATGGTCTACGACGGCCTAACCGACATCTTCAATAACTACCACATGGGAATCACCGCCGAAAATCTCTGCGACAAGTATGACATCACAAGGGAAGACCTCGATGAGTTCGCACTCTCGTCGCAGGACAAGGCGGCTGCGGCCATTGCAGGGGGAAAATTCGCGGATGAAATCGTCCCGGTTCCGGTTAAAGTTAAGAAAGACACCGTTGACTTCGTAGTGGACGAGTTCCCGCGCGCAACGAGCATCGAAGCCCTCGCGAAGCTGAGACCCGCGTTCAAACCGGACGGCGGCCGCGTCACAGCGGGCAACTCCTCCGGCATTAACGACGGCGCGGCGGCAATTCTGCTTGCTTCCGGCGACGCTGTGAAAAAATTCGGGCTCAAACCTCTCGCGAAGCTGGTTTCATGGGGCCAAGGCGGCGTCGATCCCGCCATCATGGGCATCGGACCCGTTCCCGCGTCTAAGCAGGCCTTTGAAAAAGCCGGCCTCACAGTTGCCGACATGGATTTAATAGAAGCCAATGAGGCGTTTGCGGCACAGTCGGTCGCCGTCGCCCGCGAGCTGGGCTTCGATATGTCCAAGGTCAACGTCAACGGCGGTGCGCTTGCTCTCGGTCATCCCGTCGGCGCGTCCGGTGCGCGGATAATCGTCACGCTAATCCACGAAATGATCAAGCGCGACGCAAAATACGGCCTCTCAACCCTATGCATCGGCGGCGGCATGGGTGTCGCAACGATTTGGGAAAAAGTTTAGCGCTGCCCTGCGGCCCGCGAGGGAACAGGATTCAGGGGACAGAGTTCAGGGGACGCGAGAACGAATACATTTGAGAGTTGAAAGTTAGGTTTTATTTTCATTAAACTTCGCAAAATAGAATAGTCCTAAACAACACAAAGAAGAGATGCACCACCAAACAGCATCTCTTCTTTTAATTATATCTGCTCCACAATCTTGTAATGTTCGTTTTGATTAGCCTCCGTTTTATATAATTCACAATGCATAGTGCATAATTATTTGGATGGTTGTCGCTTTAGCGGGGTTTTTGTTTTTCCCTTGTAATCTGTTTGAAATATGCTATCATAAGGTTAGGTGGTTTACATGAGCAGGAAGCCACAAGTTATTACAACAAGTCAAAGGATGGGCATACAAATGGAGAAGACATACAAGCTTTTGGACCATACGGAACCGTTGCCTATTGATGAAATCGAGCGGCTTTATGACGGGTTCTGGGTCTACATAGTGAAAGCAAAAATCGGTGAATACGGCGAGATATTGAGCGGAATTCCGGTTGTAATCGGAAAAAAATCTGCGGATGGTGCTTTTGACGGTATATATACTAAATACAGGGCAGATGAGTATGAAGTTCGCACAGGTCTAAATCTTCTGCCGAACAAATTTTTTACTGCCTTGAAGATAGCGGGTGACAGTGTTGAATAATACATTGACATTCAAGTATGCCTCTGCGGAAAACCTTAGGCTTAGAAAAGACGGGCATTATCACATTCGCGTCCCTATGTTTTATGACTTTGGCAGTTTTAGCAATTACATGGTTGACTACATTTTTGACACAGGCGCGTTTATTACAGTCCTTACGAGAGATGAAGCAGAATTGCTCGGCTTTATCGACAAATATACGATACAGGCAAATGTGGTTCTGGAGGGATTCTCGGGAAGTTGCTTGGTGGATATAAAGGACATACCGGGTTTGATAATAGGAGGGCGTCGTCTGGAAGGCGTGAAAGTGGCTGTTCCGCAATCGGAAACCGACAAAAACATTTTGGGCCTCAATGTAATCGAGCTTTTCAAGTATTATATAGACACAGAAAACGATATGATATATTTTGCCGATAACCCTAATCCATCCATCGATAAACATTTGCGATGCGGTAAAGTGCATATTCTATCGAATAAGTGATTATACATTACTCAGGTGTTTAAGCAGAATATGCCACAATTCCTGTGATGTGAACGGTTTGCCTAGGCAATCGGGCATGCCGTGCCTCCTGTAGGTCTCGAGTTCGCTTGCCATCACATTTGCGGTCATCGCTACGATGGGTGTTCCTGTGTTTAGTTCCATTATCTTCGAGGCGGCTTCCAGTCCGTCCATAACAGGCATAAACATATCCATAAAAATCAAATCAAAGCGTTTTTCGCCCTTTTGCATACGCTCCTCAACCATATCCACGCCTATCTTTCCATTTTCCGCAACGACCGTACGGAGACCAACACGCGACAGATGCTCGCATATGACCTCCTGATTCATAAGGTTATCGTCGCAGATAAGGATCAGACCGTCGAAATGCGGTTTCTCAACGGCGGCGAAGAGCTCTGCCCCGGATGTCTCGTCACTGGATTCAGTTGTCTCAAAATCAACTTCAAAGCTGAACATGCTGCCGACGCCGGGCAAACTCTCCACCGCAAGGCTTCCGCCCATCAGATTGATGATATTTTTCGTTATCGCAAGCCCAAGCCCCGTGCCGCCATATGTCCGCGTCGTGCTGGAATCAGCTTGGACAAACGGCTCGAACACCTTTTCAACCTGCTTTTTGGTCATGCCGATACCGGTATCCTTCACCTCAAAGCACATGGTCGCGCTGTCGTCGTCCATACGGCTCACGCGCACCGAAAGCTCCACAGTTCCCGTATTCGTGAACTTCACTGCGTTTGAAAGAAGATTCATAAGCACCTGATTAAGCTTGACGGAATCGCCCACGAGTTTTTTTCCGGGCAACGGTTCCGCATCGACGCCAAACTCAAGCCCCTTTTCTATGATGCTCGGATGGATGCTTGACTGGCATCGCATAATGACTTCCATCAAATCAAAAGGTATTTTTTCGAGTTCCATCTTCCCTGACTCGATTTTTGAAATGTCCAAAATATCGTCAATAATATTCAGCAGCCATGCTGTGCTATCCGTAATTTTGCCCAAGAACTCCTTGGTCCTAGGCTCAGCGGTTCCGTCCAGCGCAAGCTCCGCAAAGCCCATGATGCTATTCATCGGCGTTCTTATCTCGTGGCTCATGTTCGCAAGGAAAACAGACTTGGACTGCGACGCGAGCTCCAACTCGTGCGTACGCTGTTTCACAAGCTCTTCCAGATGTTTCTCCGCGCCTCGGCTCCTTATCCAAAGGACAAAAACGAGAGAGAGTATGACAAATGTCGAAGCAATTGCGACAATCAGCCACGGCCTTTGCGCCTCTATCAGCTTATACCGATAGTCAAACGACCTGTTTTTCCATTCATCCTGCGTCGATCTGATATCTATAAAGCTGAGCGCCTTATCAATTATCGAGCAAAGAACGGTTTCTTCGACATTAAATCCAATCGTGGATTCTTGAAGGGTATCGTCAAACACGATATTCGCCTTGAAGCCCGTGAGTTCCAAGTAGTTTGTCATAACGAGCAGGTTGCTGGTGCTCGACATGACCAGTTCAACTTCCCCTCTTCGCATACCCATCAGGGCATCCCTTGTGTCGTCATACTCAACTATTTTATCATGTTCGGGGAACCATCGGTAAAACGCCTCCGTCTGGGCGGTGTTCCTGACAACCCCCACTGTGAAATTCTTCACTTCGTTGAGACTGACGCCGCGCTGCTCTTGTGTGGATACGAGGGTCAGATATTCGGATGCAAGCGTTGTATCCAGCCATATAAACCTGCCTATACGCTCCTGCGTGCGGATTAGCTCCGTTACGAACGCCGCTTCCCCGTTTGTCACCATATCCAGCAAATATGGCCATCTGACAAGCTCGTCGCCGTGTGCAAGCCTAAACGTAAGCCCTGTCAAATCTTCGATTTTGCGCAACAAGTCAAAAGCAATCCCCTGCCACTCGTTCTCGTTTTCGTTGTAGAAGCTCATGGGGTAATTATTGTACTGCGTGACATAGTATATGATAGGATTGTCGCGTATATATGCCCGCTCCTCTTCGGTCAGCCGCATGGTCAGGACATGTTGCGAATAATCGCTATTCCCGAGCATGTACAGATCGGCCAAATAGCTGCCCGCGCCATTATCAAGCGCCTTTTGCACGATGTCTATTATCGGCTTTAGGTCCTCATATTGCGTCGTGAGGGAAATCGGGTTGAAATAAGGCGGAAAATATGCGTTGCCCACCACATTGCCGTATTGATCAAGCGCGGCTTGAACGGTGTTTTCGGTGAAATAAGCGTCAACCTCCCCTAGATTCATCAATTCGTAGGCATGATCATAGTTGCGTACAAATATCGGCTCATATGGGAAGGAGTCGTCAAGGGAGGGGCTTATGCTGTCCAGTATCACTGAGTTTTGCAAAAAAGCGTACCGCAGTGGACGCCGCTCTGCAATCTCCGCAAAAGGCTCGCTATCCGCCAAGTAGAAGTAATAGACCGTGCGCTCGGCAATGGTGTCGGTCATAAAGTACATTTTGCGGCGATCCTCGTTGGGCGTCAGATCCCCGGTGAAATCAATTTCGCCGTTTCTAAGGCCATCAAGCAGCTCGTTCCACAAGTACAGCTTCGGAACAAACGGAATGTCAAAGAGTTCTGTCAGCCACGCGCAGAAAAGGGCGCTGTAGCCCCCTATTTCACCGCCTACTCCCTCGAACGCCTCGGTACTCGGCGTCATTCCGAAAACAAAGGAGCCCATCTTTTCCCGAAGCTCCTCGATTGCTGCGACCTCCACATCGGTGACGCCGGGAATCTCGCGGTATGACCTATACGGAGCGGGCACGGGCGCATCAAGCTGCCTGTCGGCTGTGTCCAAGCAACCAGAAAACACCGCTGACAGCGAAATTATGGATAGTATTACGCATACTACTCTTAGGCCTGCTTTCAAAAGCTTGTCCCTCTTCACAAAATCCGTATCAAAGCTTCTTCCTCTTCACAAAGTCCGTGTGAAGCATTTGATGCGCTATGTCGCTTCCCGGATGTTCCAGAAATTCTTCGTAAATTGTTTTCAGCACAGGGTTTTCGTGGGCTTTTCTAAGCTTCATGCCTTGATCGACATCGTAAAGACTTTTTGCCCGCAACGCTTTGAGGTCAACGAAATTGCGCGTTGCGGCACTAACTACAGGCTGTCCTCCCCCATTTACGCAGCCGCCGGGGCAACCCATTATTTCAATGAAGTGATAATTCTTTTCGCCGCGTTTTATGCTTTCCAAAATCTTTCGCGCATTGGCAAGTCCCGAGACCGCCGCGACGCTGACATCCAGATTCCCGATTTTATATACTGCTTCTTTGATGCCGCTCGTACCACGCACAAACGTGAAGTCGAGCGATGGCGGCTCGAAACCCGTCAGCTCCTCATACGCCGTGCGCAAAGCAGCTTCCATGACGCCGCCCGTTGCGCCGAAGATTACGCCCGCGCCCGAAGCAACGCCGAAAGGATTGTCGAACTTCTCGTCAGGCAGCATCGTAAAGCCAATGCCTGCGCGGCTAATCATGCGCGCGAGTTCCCTCGTCGTCAGCGCCACATCCACGTCCGGCATTCCGCTTGCCGCTTCATGTTCCCTTGTTATCTCAAACTTCTTGGCTGTGCAGGGCATGATGCCCACGACGAAAATGCTCTTCGGGTCGATGCCCTGACGCTTGGCATACCAAGTCTTTGCCATCGCGCCGAACATCTGTTGGGGCGACTTGCATGTTGACAGGTTGGGTATAAATTCGGGGAAGTTATGTTCGCAGAATTTGACCCAGCCCGGAGAGCAGGATGATAGCATCGGGAATTTGCCGCCCCTGCTCAAGCGCTCGATAAACTCGTGCGCCTCCTCTATGACGGTCAAGTCCGCCGCGACATTTGTGTCGAATACCCGGTCAAAACCGATGCGTCGCAGAGCCGCGACCATCTTTCCTTCGACGTTCGTGCCTATGCGCATACCGAACGCTTCGCCCAATGTCACTCGTATCGACGGCGCGGTCTGTACGATTACATGCTTGCTCGGATCGTTCAGCGCTTCCCAAACCTCGTCGGACTGATCCTTTTCCGCAATCGCGCCCGTGGGGCAAACGACAATGCATTGGCCGCAGGAAACGCAAGGCACGTCGCCTAGGTTCTGGTCAAATGCGCAGCCGATATGGGTTTGAAATCCCCGATAGTTCGCGCCGATGACTCCGACCGACTGCCACTTTTCGCAAGCGGAGACGCATCTGCGGCAGACGATGCATTTATTATCGTCCCTGTACATATGCACGGATGAGTCGTCATACTCATATTTGGGCATTTCGCCCTCGTACTTTACCTCGTCGTCAACCTTGAAATCCTTGCAGAGCTTTTGCAGCTCGCAATGGCCGCTGCGTATGCAGGACAGGCACTTGCGGTCGTGCGTTGAGAGAATCAGCTCAAGCGTTATCTTCCGCGCCTCGAACACGCGCTCGGTGTTCGTCCGTATCACCATGCCTTCCGACACGGGATAGACGCAGGAGTTGACCAAGTTGCGCGCGCCTTCGACCTCCACCATGCATATGCGGCAGTCGCCGATTTCGTTAATTTCGCGCAAAAAACAAAGCGTTGGTATATCTATGAACAAGGTGCGCGCGGCCTCAAGAATCGTTGACCCTTCCGGAACGCTCGTCGGTATGCCGTTTATTGTACAGTTAATCATAATTGCCCCCTAACGCGCTCTGCGAAGCGCAATTGATAATTGATAGTTGATAATTGAGAATGAAAAGCCGTTCTCCGTCCAAATTATGCATTATTACCTTATAAACAAAGCAAATAAAAACAAGAAAATCCCCTCGTCCTATCCCCGTATTCTGACTTCTGTCTCCTGACTTCTGACTTCTTGCGCTCCGCAGAGCGCATTAAGATACTATTATCGCTGAGAATTTGCATTTTTCCACGCAGGCGCCGCATTTTATGCATTTTTGCGTGTCTATTGTGTGCGGCTTTTTCACCTCTCCGCTGATGGCCGACGCGGGGCATACCTTTGCGCAAGCTGTGCAGCCGATGCATTTGTCTTCTAATATACTGTAGTTTAGGAGACCCTTGCAGACGCCGGCGGGACATTTTTTGTCTATTACATGCGCCAAATACTCGTCCCTGAAATAATGCAGCGTGGACAGCACAGGATTCGGCGCGGTTTGGCCGAGACCGCATAGTGCCGTGTCTTTGATATACAGGCACAGTTCCTCGATTTTGGCGAGTTCCGCTTCGCTTGATTTGCCCTCCGTGACCTTTTCGAGCATCTCAAACAGGCGCTTCGTGCCGATGCGGCAGGGCGGGCACTTTCCGCAGCTTTCCTCCACCGTGAACTCTAAAAAGAATTTCGCGATGTTCACCATGCAGTTGTCCTCATCCATAATGATCATACCGCCGCTGCCCATCATGGAACCGATGGCCGTTAGATTGTCAAAATCAATGGGTATGTCGAAATGCTCCTCGGGGATGCATCCGCCGGATGGCCCCCCTGTTTGCGCCGCTTTGAACTTCTTGCCGCCCGGGATTCCTCCCCCGATTTCCTCGACGACTTTCCGCAGCGTCGTACCCATCGGCACTTCGACAAGTCCCACGTTGTTGATTCTTCCTCCAAGCGCAAAGACCTTGGTGCCTTTTGATTTTTCCGTGCCTATGCCGCTGAACCATTCCGCGCCTTTGAGTATAATCTGCGGAACATTTGCGTATGTTTCCACATTGTTTAGGACGGAGGGCTTTTGGAAAAGCCCCTTTTCCGCAGGGAAGGGCGGCCTTGGTCTGGGTTCTCCGCGTTTTCCCTCGATAGACGCCATCAGCGCCGTTTCTTCGCCGCATACAAAGGCGCCCGCGCCCAAACGCATATCCACGTCAAAGTCAAAGCCTGTCCCCATTATGTTCTTTCCGAGCAGACCATATTCGCGCGCTTGAACTATGGCAATGCCCAGTCGCTTGACGGCGATTGGATACTCCGCGCGCACGTAGATGAAGCCTTGGTTTGAGCCTATGGTGTATCCCGCTATTGCCATGGCTTCGAGTATAACGTGAGGGTCGCCCTCTAAAATGCTGCGGTCCATGAACGCGCCGGGGTCGCCCTCGTCCGCGTTGCAGCAGACATATTTTATTTCGCTCTGATATCCCTTTGCATACTGCCATTTCCGACCCGTGGGAAATCCCGCGCCGCCGCGCCCGCGCAATCCCGAATCGAGCAGCACGGAGATTACGTCGTCGGGCTGCATCTCGGTGATGACCTTCTCAAGCGCCAGATAGCCGTCGCGCGCAATGTACTCGTCTATATGCTCGGGGTCTATCATTCCGCAGTTTCTCAGCGCGACGCGCATTTGCGCCCTGTAGAAGTTCGTGTCGCTGAGTGAATACTTCCCATCGTCATGGTCCGTTCCCTCATGGTACATTAGATGCTGCACCGGGCGGCCATGTATCAGGTGCTCGCTCACGATTTCAGGCACGTCGTCATGGGTCACGCGGCTATAAAACGTGCCTTCGGGGTAGACGATCATGATAGGGCCAAGCGCGCATAATCCGAAGCAGCCTGTATGTACGACCTCGATTTCCTCGCAAAGCCCCTGCGCTTCGAGTTCTTGTTCCAGCCGTGCCTGAAGCGGTATGCTGCCTGAAGCCGTGCAGCCCGTGCCGCCGCAAACCAGAACATGCGCGCGCACCTTGCCGTCATATGAACCCGCTTCGACAGGCCCCTCCCGCAACGCAATTTTGCGCTTCACTCTCTCCCTAATTTCATGCAATTCTCCAACAGTCTTCATTCCCCAACACCTCGTTAGTATTTCTCGAGGATGCCTGCTACGTCGTCTACGCTTAAGCGGCCGTAGACATCCTCGCCGATTGTCATGACGGGGGCAAGTCCGCAGGCGCCGATGCAACGCACGCCATCCAGCGAAAACTTACCGTCCGGCGTACATTCACCGCTTTTTATACCCAGTATTTTGGTTATTTTTTCAAGGATTTCGCCCGCGCCCCTCACATAGCATGCCGTACCCATGCAGACCGATATCTGATGTTTTCCCTTTGGCGTCAATGTGAACTGCGAGTAGAACGTCGCCACTCCATAAACTTCTTCCAAAGGAATCTTAAGGCCATCCGCTATGACCGACTGTACCTCAATGGGCAAATATCCGTATATCGCCTGAGCCTTTTGCAGGACGGGAATCAGCGCGCCGTCTATTTCCGCATGTTCGCCGATAACCTCCCGCAACTGCTGTTCCTGTTCCGCCGTACCAGAGAACGGTACCGCCGCGCTCCTTCTTGACATAGTATCCTACGCCTCCTATAGCTCGTGAATAGTTTTCCATACATATAATACACTTAAAGCGCCTGAAATGTCAATAGCGAAGCTACTGCAGGTTTGGTGAAACCTTGACCTGAAGTGCTTGATGTTTTTGATAATGTGATGATGGTGCGCTACTCTACGCTGCTTGGAGGCGAAGGAAACAAACCAATCGGTGAATTAGGCAGCATCCACGCGAAGATGGGAAATACACCGGTGCCTGAGGAGGCTTATTTGGGGGCCTCAGCCGCGAGTGCGCACTACGATTCGTTTAAGGATCTGATGGATTTTATGGAAATCAGTTTTATCGACGAAAATACGCACCCTGATGATATAGACAAAATTAAGTATGCCGAGCCGGTAAGAAAGGAACTAACCTTGGAAGGCTTCCACAGAGAAATCCAAAAGGTCAGGCTCGAGACCGTGCTGGAAGACAAGCAACGTGCGCAAGAAGGCAAGACAACAGCGCAAGAAAACAAGCCAGCTGTGAAAGAAGACACTCCCCCACCACCGGTAAGAAAAAAATAAAGGACTCGAACTAAACGCACCACCGGCCAAAACGCAAAAAACAAGGGCGCGGCAACCCGAACAACAATACACAGTTGAACGGCAACCCGCGCCCGATATTTTAACAACGTTGATAACAAATATATCGCGATAAAACAGTTGTAGATAGAGTAATGACGCTATCGCGCGTCACGCGCATTTAACTCTTTTTTCCAAGATATTCATACCAGTTCTCTGGGAATCCGATGTGAGCAAGCTGAATACACTCCTGTACCACCATCAAAGATAAAAAAGACGGAAAGAATTCCAATTTCCAGCAATCAGTTTCATAACATAATGCTTTGGCGATAAGTATGTAATCAAAGAGCCTGCGATTCATTTCACGATCCAAGCCGCGCATTGCTGCCGGACGTGCCGGGAACAGCGTATAATACAGCCGCGAATAATGTGCGCAAGCATTTCTCAGGTGAGTTAGACAAAAAAGCCAGCTCCTAAGTTCTGCATCGCTGCGGCCAAACAACGATCTTGAAATGATTTTCTGGTCATCCCTTTTCAAATCAGAATAAAATGTCGAGAGCATTCCGAAAGTGAACAACTCAATTATGACCCATATTGGGAAATTGCCGTCATATTTTTCCAAGTGATGGCGCACAATAGGTGTACGGCGGTTTTTATGGATAACATCCTCTATATGCTGCTTAAAATGCGCGGGTTTATGCTTGGTATTGAAATTCTGCCCGTCTAAATAACCAGCAGCTCCATATTTATGGGCATGTAGGCAGGAGATTTGTGTCCTTAACCTTGTTTCAAGGCCCTCCATCAAAACGAGCAAAAGGCTCCGTAGTTTTCTGTCAAATTCATATATTCCATAAATTGTTTTAAAATTAGTGTCTGCGACGTAATTCTTGGCTTTTTTGAATGGTAAAAAATATGCGCTCAGACGGTAATAGTTGACATCTGCCAAAACTTTGAGCGCGAAAGCTTCATCTTCAACAATGCACCCACGTTGCTTTAGCAACTCTAACTGCTGTTCAAGTGAAGTCGGTCGTTTTAATTCCATCTCAACGGTTCTCCTCTCAAAAACATCCCCCCTGGGACACATCACACGCTAGAGCGAGGAGAGGTGCGGGGGGTCTTGTTAATGAAAGAATATCACCCGTAGTTTTGATTGTCAAGCAACAGTTGTGTATCCAGCGGTTTTTTTTGTGTTTTTTATTCAGCTTTTTTTTGAACTTTTTTATTCAGCTTTCAAGTTACGCAAGTTTAACATTTCATTGATATTCTACTGTTAATAGCTCTCCGTTGCTTATGCAATAGACAGCGCCTTGTGTTGTAAGAAACGCCTCCGCCCGAACAGAACTCAACGACGAAACGATCTGCCCGTCTGCCGGATTGTCTTCGGAGCATGTAATGACAGCATATGAGGGGCTTATTGCCAAGATAAACTCCATGCTGCGCTTATTATAGCGCCCGTGATGCGGCACTTTGAGAAAATCATATTGCGTATTCATAATTTCTCGGGTGGAGAGAAGTTCTTTGAGCCGCCTCGCTTTGGCGTCTCCTGTAAACAAAAAGTTTTTGTTGCCGTGGGTGATACTTGTTACGAGAGAAAAGTTGTTTACATTAGGCAGTTCGATGTCCTCATCGTCTTCGTCGTCGTAATCTGCTTCACTAGCGTCTTGCCCGACGCTGTATTCGGCAAAATCCAAATCAGACGGATATGTGGTGAATATCACGCCGTCCAGTATAAATTCCAGCGGGCTGTATTTCTTCAGTATCACAGGTTCAATACTGTTCTCATGCATCGCATCGGCAAATCGGAGGTAGTGTCGGGAATCTCGCCTATAATTCGGCACAACAACAGCTTTAACGTCAAGGCTGCTGATAATCTCAGCGGCGCCCCCTACATGGTCTTTATCGAAATGCGTAATTATTAAATAGTCCACCACGGTTATGTCGCGGCTTAGTAGTTCATCCACGATAAGTTGTCCATGCTCTTCTTCGCCTGTGTCAATCATCACGGTATGATTCTCGGTCAATACGAGGATGGCGTCCGCTTTACCTGCATTGAACACCAAGACTTCCATTATCCCGAAGCCAATATCCTTCGGCGGTCCATTTTCATCGGAGGTTTCGGGCGAATGCGATGTGGCAGGAGTTGGCGAAGGCTCGTTTTCAACAGGCGATTGCATACTCGATAAGTCCGTTGGCGCTTCTTCGCATGAAACCGCACAACTGCACAAAAATGCAAAAAGGCACAGAAAAACAAGAAGCCTTCTTTTGCCTATAGTCACGATATCTCACCACCTCATGACATAATAAATGGCGGGGAATGCCCCGCCTCCGGTGGACCTGGGCCTCACAGCCAGCCCAAACCGTGATTGCCACGGTTCTTTTATGATGTAAGTATAGCAAAATAAATATTTTTGTCAATAGGCATTGACATTGGTATTTTTGACACATATTTTTTCAGGTATTTTTGTGTTTTGATTTTAGTACTCCAAAAACCACCGCAACGCGGGTCAGTTTTTCGGCATCTTCGGAATTGGCTGCTATGAACTTGGCGAAATCATTGCGGACGCTTTCGGGCAAATCCACGCGGGTGTCGGGTTGTAGTAGGCCCGACAGAGTGATGATGTCGTTTTTGTGTTTTTTGATATGCTTGCTGTCAACCTGACCACCTTTGTATCACCCCCATATCCTCGTAAGTAGTTCGTCTTTGGCTATTTCCGTTCGAGGGTCGCCGTCGGGGAGTGTTGCCCACAACGAAAGCGGGTCAGCATAGCCGTCTTTTTCTGACAGCTTTGCCGGTGAGTATCGCCAGAACTCCACTTCCGCTTGCGCGTCAGCATCCACTAGTGTTTTTGTTCCCGATAATTCCCCGACTTTGCCGTCAAAAGCGAAAGTCGTTAAATTCGGTGGGTTCAGCATGGTGTATTCAGCAAGAGCGGATGCTCCCGCAAGCGTCAACTGTTGCGGCAGGGCATCCCTTTCAACATAAATCTTCTTTTTTACGGGAGTTTGAAAATAAGGTTTTGCTTTTTCAAAAAGCGCGGCGCCGTTTTCAATCCCCGCGAGTACGATTTGAACGCCGTCCTTGTGCGTTGTAAAAAGTCCGAGCGCGGCAAGCTGTTTCACCGCCCGCGTGATTTGCATGGCGGACACTCCAAGCAACTGCGCAAGTCCGCTCGCGTACATCTCGCGCTCTTTCCGATAAAGATAGCGGAACAGAATTTGCTGTGATATCGGCATTAACGTCGAGCCTTGCGGTTTGGGTGCAGGGTATCGCTCCTGTAGCACTGCGCCGATAAATGGCAGGTATAGCTGCACGCCATCCATGACAAACGGGATTTTCGCAGCAATCAAAGCCTTGCGCTGGCGCGCGTTCAATGTCTCGATTTCCAGTACGAGAGGAAGGTCGGCGATTTCAGCGATTTTTGCCAAGTGCTTTTTCACGGCATTGATTGGAAGGAGTTCGCTTTTAGGCTTAATAAGCAAGCACGGCGCATTTCCGAGTTTCAGTTTTTGGAATGTATAGCTGTCCGTGAGATAGAATGGAAGAATGGTGCCCCATGGTTCACCGGTTACTTCAATGCCGAGCGTTTCGGCGATGTATTTCATATAATCACCTTTTCTTTATAACTCAATAAAAGCATTATAACAATTATGAAGTTATAATGCAATGATAATGTTAAATTGTACTCTCCTTGGTGGCGCCCCTAAACAGCCCCATCCAGCCGGCCTATGTGGAGGCGCAGGAATGCGTCGTTTGCGGTTTTGGAGTTGCTCTTGCTGATTGGCAGCTCTGCTCCGCCCCAGAGGATGAGCGTATCTCTATACATGCACTCCACCTTAAAGAGATTTACGATATAGCTGCGATGAACGCGAACGAAGTATGGGGGTAGCTGATTGACGAACTCCTTCATCGTTTTGCGTATCTCGAATGTCTTGCTCTCCGTGTGGACTTTCGCGTTGTGAAGCGCAATGGAAATGTAGAAAATGCTGCTGTACGGCACTTTCGTCTGACCTTGGTCCGAGCCCCCTGCCACAAGGATAAACGCATCTTGGCGCGACCGCCATGCCATCAGCGCCTTATCTAAAATGGGTTGGAGCTTTGCGCGCGAAAGCGGCTTCACGAGATAATGCAAAGCATTTACATCATAACCCTTTATCGCATATTGAGCATGGCCGGTTATGAAAACAATGAGCATTACACCGTCCTTGCTCCTGATATACTCGGCAAGTTCGACGCCTGACATCTGCTTCATTTGGATATCCAAAAAAGCAAGGTCAAACGATATATCGGGCCATGCCATCAAAAACGCCTCGGCGCTCGGATAGCACAGGATGCTCACCTCAACGCCCCGCTCACCGGCCCAGTTTTCCACAAAGGCTTTTAGGCGTGAGCGCATGTCCATATCATCATCGCATATTGCAATACGCACTGTCGAAACCTTTCTCCCCTGCGGGTTGGTTAATCGTCTTACATCTCTCACATGTATGTTACGCCATAGCGCGAAATAAATCAACACCCAAAATCCACTCATGCCAAATATTAGGCAACTTATGCCAAAAGTTACCGCAGAGGAATCTGTTGTGCTATAATGTCGTAGGTATGTTTTCAGCACAGCGGCGCGTTGTCCGCATCGGGGACGGTGATATACTGTGTTAAGACGCAAAAAGACAGAAAGCACAAAACCGCAGCCCAATATTAAGACCGACGCAGAGCAATCCGAACTGCGAATATGGCGGCATGAGTATAATAATAACCTAATCGCATTGCGCGCGCTGATAGAGCATGGCGAAAACGAGAAAGCGCTGAGCTACATCGATGCCATGAGCTTGGCGGGAGCGCCCAACGGCGACGCGCTCAAGACGGGGAATCCCATACTTGACGCAATAGTCAGCGCAAAAATCCAAAGCGCGCGCTCACACGGAATCGACGTTGGCGTGCAGGCAATATACCCCGAGAGCAGCCCTGTCGCCGACAATGACCTATGCGCGATAGCGGGAAACTTGCTCGACAACGCCATCGAGGCATGTCTGCGCATGAGCGGAGACAGCCGCAGGTTCATCACCTTCTCGCTGCTTCTCAAAGGCAGCAACATGATAATCTCAGTGACCAACAGTTGCGACGAAGACATACAAAAAGACGGTGAGCGCTATATCACGAGCAAAGAAGAAGATGGGCACGGGCTTGGTATAGGGCATATTGATTCCATCATCGACAAATATCGCGGCCACGTTCTTCGCGAACACGGCGAAGGCATCTTTGAGACGCATGTGGTGATTCCGCTGCGCAGAAGCGGAGACAAATTCAAGGAAAACATATTCATAAAATCCATGCTCCGCCAGCGCATCCGCTCCGTAATCCTCGTTTTGCTAATTGCGGCGGCGGTATTTTTATTTGTCGTTCGGGTTGTCGAATACATCGTCGTGACCGAGCAGATCGATGCCGTCGGCAGCTATTATCGCTCCATCGGATTTCTGCAAGTCGCGGAAAGCACTGACGCCCTTGGAAACGTAATCGCAGGGGCGGAGATAGTGCGCGGCAGCGCGTATACGGCGTTTGAGGACAGGCGCAGGGATGCGGCGGGATATCTGCAAGGGTCGCTCAATTCGGATATTCGCGGTATGCGCGACTACATTCAAGCGCAGCTCGGCATGAAAGACGCATTTTTCTGCGGCGAGCTTATAAGCATGGAGTTTGTCCCGTTTTATGAACCGCCCTCTCATATTATGCACATTAAACTCATAATCAGGGTTGACAGCGTTCTGGCGGGATATCCCGAACATGTGGCGCTTGGGCAGGAGGTTATACTGCGATATATTCTGGAAGGCGACGAAAGGGATGTATACTACACGCTGGATGCATATGACAAAGAGTTTCTCCAGCAAATGATTATGCATACGCCGCTCAGCGATATGCAAGTCGGGCAGCGATATCTTCTCAGGGGCGCTCTCTACGAGCTAGGGTATCAATTCCTGTTTTTTCAACATCCCGAAGAAGGGCGAAATACCGAAGCCGATAAGCTTAATTTGAGACCGCTCAACGAGGACACCTCAGACAACACCCGAGAGCTGCAAGGCGACGCGCTATGGTATATTCACATACCGCCGGGGCAAACCGAGGACCTGTCATCAAAGGAACTCTCGATAGTGAATGCGGAAATCGAGAGGATGCGCCGCAGCCAGAGCGTGCTGACCCTCAGAACTACGACGGATATGACGGCAATGCCTATCCTTCAGCCGCCGCGTGATTTAATACAGATGGTTGACGGCAGATGGCTAAATCTGGACGATCATTTGAATTCTAACCATGTTGCAATGATTCATGAGGAGTATGCCGAGTATCGAGGTCTCAAAATAGGAGATACGATTACCGTCAATGTTCCCCATCGGCAGGTCGTCACGGACTGGAAGCACCCGCAGGGCCTTTCGAAATTAATCGTTGAAGGCGCCGAAGAAGAGGGCGTCGTGTATACTCTGGAGCTTGAGATTGTGGGCCTGCTCTCCTTTCCCGACTATATCGTTACTTCCGGCCAGCAAACGCCCGGACCTCCTGTAGAGCTCACGCTAGAGACAGATATGACTTGCATCGTATTCATACCCGATTCGATTTTGCCCGATTTGGAATTCGAGCGCTCTAACCCCGTTTTTGAAAACCTCGGCTGGACGGACGGCGCCGAATATCTTCCGGAGTTTCTATATAGCTTTGCTCTGGACGATTCGAGGAACGAAGCCGCGTTTATGCTGGAGTACAGGGACGCTATCGCGGAGCAAGGCGTGACTGTGGTGTTTCTCCAAACAGGCGCGGGCAGTTTTTGGGCGGCGGCGGAGCCAATCATGCGTTCGTCCGCGTTTAACGCCATCGTATTCTGCGCCGCATGCCTGCTTGTCCTGAGCCTTGTGGTTTTTCTATACTTGCAGCAAAGACGGCGCGATTTTGCGATATTGCGCGCGCTTGGAATGCCTGTCAAGAAGGTTTTCGTACAGATTCTCACATCAGTCATTATCCTAGGGCTGCCCGCTGTGATTATAGGCGGCGTCGTGGCATGGTTTTTCGCGCTCAATCAAGTGGCAAGCACACTCAACCCATTCGGCGAGATTGTAACCGCTTTGAATTTCTCTCTGGATTTGTCACTGTCAATATTATGGCTCCCCGTCTTCGTATCCGCCGGAATCTGCGCCTTGGCGGCAATAACCGCAGTGGGAGCTACGTTTATCTCCCGACGCCCGGTGTTGGAGCTTCTTCAGGGCGCGGCAGTAAAAGATAGCAAAAAGTCTCGGACATCGGGCGCGAACACGGCAGGCGATTTTCAGAGCCATGCCACAGCACAGCGGACGACTTCGGCAATCGAATATCAAAATAGGGCGGGAGCGCCGCCAACAGGCGTATTCGCGCCCGCTGTCAACGGCAAACTCACAAAAAACAAGAAAATGGAACTATATGCCGCAATCAGGTTTATTCTCCGCCATGTTGCGCGGGCGTCGGTAAAGTCCATACTCGCCGCTGCTGTGACAGTATTCTTTATAATGTCGCTCGGCTATTTGCGCGTATCGATAGACCGCACTGCGCGCGAGATCGATACGCTGTATAACACGATCGTCGTTGAAGCGTCGATTTTGCCTGAATATATCAGCAGCCCGGTCCGCGGCTTTGGCGGCATGATTCGCCCGAAGGTGGTCTCCGACATCATGGGAAGCGGCTTTGCTCAAAATGTATACACCGAGGGTCTCTATGCATATGGGGTGGTCGTTCCGGCGGAGGATGACGGCTCGCCCCCGGAGGATTGGAAAGCCTCGGTGGGATGGGAAACGGGATCCACCATTTTAACCGGAAACTCCCGCCTATCAAATCCCTATGTAGCCTTTGGCGACGCCGAGCAGTTTATTATGGAACACTCCAACGTGGACGCCGCTGCGGGGGAGCGGACGGAGGAAATGCGTATCGAGTTCATGGAAGGCTTCGATGAATCCGATTTCGTATACGCAAGCGAGGCGCCCATCCCTATCTTGCTCACAGAGCATGTTATGGATATGCGCGGGCTGCGTCTCGGAGACACGGTATACTTATACAGCACCCATATAGAATTTGCTATAGGAGTGGGGGCTCGCGAGACCGGACTATGGAGGCGGGTTTCGGCCGTGGTCGTTGGCACACACAACGGAGAACTGAATACTCAGGTACGCTTCAGGTATGACACCGCTGTTCTAATGCCTCTTTCCGCAATGGATCACGCAACAGGCAGGGAAGCAGGCTACACAAAAATCGACTTCACGATCGACCCCGCGCGAAACAGGGAGATAGCCGCGATAAGAGATGAACTGCACGAGTTTGTTGGAGGCGCGATCAAGGGGTGGGGCACCCAATTAAACCTGTTTCTCTACGACGAAGAACTGCGGACAGCTGTCGGTTCGCTGGATCAAAACCTGTCTCTTTTGCAATTGCTGTATCCGGTCGCAATTGCGCTTTCTGTGGTCATAGGCTTTGGAATGACAATGCTCCTGATGCTGCAAAACGCAAAAGCCGCCGCCATCATGAGGGTTCTTGGCGCACATAAAAAGCGGTCGCGGCTGATTCTTTGCGCCGAGCAGTTCGCCGTATGCCTTTCGGGCGTGATTATCGGTCTGTGCGTACTGGCGTCGGTCGGCTGGGGCTCCATACCGTCGGTTCTATTGGCGCTGCTATATCTTATCGGCGCAATGGCCGGCTCTCTTGCAGGCGGCATACTGGTCACAAACAAACAGCCGCTCGAACTACTACAAGTTAAGGAATAATGATATTTTAATGAAAGAAGGTATTTGCACATGTTGAAAATCGATAATATTGGCTACCGCTATAAAAACGGGGACCGCGAGGTGCTCAAAGGCGTGAGCGCGCAGTTCGAGGGCGGAAAGCTCCATGCGATTGTCGGCCCGTCAGGCTGCGGGAAAACGACGCTGCTGTCTATCATGGCAGGGCTCGACACGCCGAAAACGGGCGCAGTCACAGTTGACGGAGACGATCTTTCGACGCTCGACCTCGACCAGTACCGCCGCGAACGCGTCTCCATGATTTTTCAAGCCTTCCAGCTCTTTCCGCTGCTGACTGCGATGGAAAACGTCTGTTACCCCATGGAAATGAACGGCGTTGCGAAGAAGGACGCCATCGTGGAAGCGGCGGAACTCCTCTCAAGCGTTGGCATCGGCGAAGAAAAACATCGCCGCTACCCCGCGAACCTTTCGGGCGGGGAACAGCAGCGCGTCGCGATTGCCCGTTCGCTCTCCTCGGGAGCTAGGATTCTGTTAGCCGACGAGCCAACAGGGAGCCTAGACGTCGAAAACGGCGAAGCGGTAATCGGAATCTTGCGCAGTCTAGCGCATGAGAAAGGGTATTGCGCAATCGTCGTAACTCACAACATGGACGTAGCAGACGCCTCCGACGTAGTATTCCGCATGTCCGACGGCGCAATAGTAGGTTAAGGGGGTCTTGCTGTGCGTAACAACATATTTATCAAGTCTATGCTTCGGCAGCGCGTGCGTACGGCGATACTTGTGCTGCTCATTGCGGCGGCGGCTTTTGCGTTCGTGATGAGGGCGGTGGAATACTTCATCGTGACGGAGCAGCTCAAAACCATCGCCGGGTTTTATCGCTCAATTGGGTTTTTGCAGTTAGACGGCGGCGAGCATGCTTACTATAACGTGATTACCGGAGCGGACGCGATTAAAGACAGCGAGTACATTGCGTTCGAGGACAGGCGCAGGGGTGCGGAGGGTACGGTGGCAGGCATGTTTAACTCGAACATCGAGGGTTTTTACGGATACGGAAACCCATGGGTGACTCACACTCAAAGCCACACCGACTCATTCTTCTATGGCGAGCTTATAGCCCTTGAGAACCTTCAATACTCCTTTCCTCAGTGCGTGGAGCTGACCGTCCGCGTCGATCATGTGCTGACGGGGTATCCCGAGCATGTGACTGAGGAACAGGTGATCATGCTTCGCTACTATCTTGGGGAAGCTGAGAAAGCGGCGCAGTGGGCACACATTGAGGAACATGGCGGAGAAGCGATATTCCCCGAAACGCCGGTCGACGGCATGGTCGTCGGGCAGCGGTATCTTCTCCGGGGCGTTTATTATGGGAGCTGGTCTGTAGGGCTGCCGGCACATGGTCGCGCGAGGGAGACCCCCCTAGGGAGCGACGGCATCGTTGGACTGCCCGTGCAAGGCGAAACCTTGGGAAGCATACTGACAATGCATCCGCTCAATGAAAAGATAGATTTCGCGCTGTTTACCCGCGAGACATCGGACGAGCCTATATGATACCATCATCGTAAACGCCGAGATAGGCCCCGAAAACTCGAGCCTGGCGATAGCCGATGCTTATATATTCAACTATGTCCTCCGCGAAGCAGTCGTGCGCGGCATTTTGGACAGCGGCTATGCCAAGGATGTGTACATAGAGGCGGGGGACTGGAGCGTCATGGTCTTTCCCCCCGGACCGGACGGCATGTTCCCGGAGAACTGGGAAGAGCTCGCCGATTATGACAGCAGTAAACAATACTATGTTGGGAACAACTTTGATAACTTTGTCGGTATTCTAGCGCCAAACGACATTGAGACTTTCACCGTGCAGCATTCGAGAACCTTTGCCGACGAGATTCCCGGCAACTCCAGAACATATGTGGACGGAACGCCGGTAGGGTTCTTTCAAATCGAGTATGCGGAGGGATTTGACGAGACTTCGTTTGTGTATACGGAAGGGGAGCCGCTCCCTGTCATTCTCTTCGATAAACATGCAATATGGACCACCCTCGTACCACGCCATTTTATTCTGTCGCCCACTCCCTTGAATTTTCGTTGAAATGTGACTGAAGTCTATGTTATACTTTCTTATATTCCGCTTTGAGCGTCTATTTTAGAGGGTAGTATGGACTTAAAAGACATTGTTTCGAAAAATATAATATATCTTCGCACGAATAATAAAATGACGCAGCTTGAGTTGGGGGATGCGCTTAGCTATTCAGATAAGGCGGTATCAAAATGGGAGCGCGGAGAGGCTGTTCCCGATGCTTATGTATTAAAAAAGTTAAGCGCCCTTTTCGATGTGTCGGTGGATTACCTACTGAGCGAGCATGATGAAAAGGAACTAAAAACGCTCAAATCTCATGGATTCAACCGCCGCAATATTTCCCTCATCTCCTTTTTTGCCATATGGACGCTTGCCGTTGCAATTTATGCTGTGCTGTGGTTTTTTGTAGATTCTCCGAAATGGCTCGTGTTTGTGTACGCGTTGCCTATTTCTCTCGTCAACATGATCGTGCTAACCGCCATCTGGGGCAAAGCCAAGTATAATCTATTTAACATATCTTTTCTTGTTTGGAGTATTCTGGCTGCTATATATTTCACATTTCTACAGTTTCTGCATTATAACTGGTGGCTTTTATTTTGCGTCGGCATTCCGGCTCAAATCGTCGTTTTCCTTAGTTTTAGGATTAAGAATAAAAAGTAAGGGTACAGTTCGCGGCTAACCGTGAAAGGCACATAATCCTCACCGAAAAATGCAGTAATATCAACGACTCTACAAAACGTAGAGTCGTCATTTTCCTGTTCTACTGCGCATTTTGTTATTGTATAGCCGCGGCATTCGACAGTAGCTTTTACTTTTTTGAAAACTCAAATAAAATTATTCTACATTTTACGAAAAGGAGCTTTTTATGAACAAGTACATTTTGAGCTGCTGCTCCACGGTCGATTTGACTGAAGAGCATATCAAGGCGCGGGACATTGAGTATGTGTGTTTCCATTTTACGTTGGACAATGTCGAGTATCCTGATGATTTGGGCAAGTCCATGCCATTTGACAAGTTTTATAAAGCCATGAGGGATGGCGCCGATACCAAAACCTCGCAGGTAAACGCAGATGAATATATCGCCTTTTTTACGCCTTTCTTGGAAGCCGGGCATGACATCCTTCATATATCATTTTCCAGCGGGCTTTCGGCTTCTTTCAACTCTGCCATAATTGCAAGAGACGAGCTGATGGAAAAATATCCTGACAGAAAACTGCATATTGTGGACTCGCTGTGCGCATCTTCCGGTTATGGATTGCTTATGGATAAGCTGGCCGATTTGCGTGACGAAGGTATGAGTGTAGATGAGCTGCATACTTGGGTAAATGAAAACAAGCTGAGGATGCACCACTGGTTCTTTTCCACCGATTTGACTTTTTATATTAAGGGTGGGCGTGTGACCAAAACTGCCGGTGTAGTTGGTACTTTGCTGAACATCTGTCCGCTATTGAATATGGATCGCAACGGAAAGCTCATTCCAAGAGCAAAAATTCGGGGCAAGAAGAATGTCATTAAGGAAATTGTCGCCAAAATGGAAATGTTTGCCGACAATCAGCTTTGCTACGACGGCAAATGCTATATTTCCAACTCCGCCTGCTTTGAAGATGCCAAGGCGGTAGCGGACTTAATACAAGATCGGTTTCCAAAGCTTTGCGGAGAGGTTGTAATCAACAGCGTAGGCACGACCATAGGAAGCCATACAGGCCCCGGAACAGTCGCGCTATTCTTCTGGGGAGAATCTCGCACTGATTAAAATATCCAAAAGATTTTACACAATTCTTCGCTCGTCTGTGGTAAAATGGCAATAA
>Ga0099364_10003854_pt1 | contig 23003 bp, 26 predicted proteins | sample TergutTh196P3_FD_73070 | JGI IMG/M metagenome (GOLD analysis project Ga0099364, IMG submission 73070) | Microcerotermes parvus P3 segment gut microbial communities from Pointe-Noire, Republic of the Congo - Th196 P3 | ecosystem: Host-associated > Arthropoda: Insects > Digestive system > Gut ...
AATTTACACCAGAATGAGCGCGAGAATTTACCCCCGCTCGGAGCGCGAACCCCGCTTGGCTTTTTTCGGTGAGGATTATGTGCCTTTCACGGTTAGCCATGACCAGTAATTGTAGTTGCGCTCTGTTCCCCGATTTTCTTGCGCGGTGTGCGGCCTATTCGTCGTGGCTGTGAAGGGGCGCGAAACCGGGATTGTTGTTTAGCACGCGATGATGGGATATGCGGATTCGGCTGAACTTGCCGTTCTCGTCGAAGTCGTAGACGCAAAACTGGTTAACCGCGCAGTATTCGCCGACCTTCATCGGCACTCCAAAATGGTCGTTTTCCTTTATGCAATGGAACTCGGTCTGAAACTCGACAATCATGTTTTTATCGTCGCTGAGGAAGATGCCCAGTTCCAGAAACTCCTTGAAATACTCGTGAAGGTTCGTATATCGCTGAATAAATTCTTCCGCGCCTCGGGCGATGTTGGGCGGATTCTGCGGGCCCATTGTGAACACATCGGCATACTCGACGGTGCAGTCGGGGCTGAAGTATGAGACAACCTTGTCATACTCTTTCGCGTTGAAATGCCCCTCGTAGACCAGAAATTCTTCCCTTGTCATTACTACATCCTTCTTCATACAAAGCTCCTTTATTATATTATATTTTATTTATTTAAAGGCTTTTTGCCATAAATATGTCCGGTTTGCCGCGGCCGTTCGCGTCGGGCATGACCCCGATTATTTTGAATCCCTGCTTCATGTAAAATGCCGCTTGGTGTGTTCCGGGGTCAAACGCCATTATCCGCTGCGGCAGATTGTCGTATAAGTCCACGTTCGCAAAGGACGTCTCACCGCCGGGCCCCTCATCGTCCGCGCCTAGCCACATGGTCAGACCGCCTCGGTTTTTCGCTTCTTTTTCCAATGCGCGAACGAGCATGGTTCCTATTCCGCGCCGTTGTCGGTCATGTCGAACTACGAGCGGATGAAGTTCGTATACCTTGCCTCCGTATGACGGCAGCATCCCAATCCAACCGAGAACTTCCTCACCATCGACAGCAGCGAGGAAAAGCGATTCGCCGCTGCCGTCGCGCTCTACGCTGTCCAAGCGGTCGGACACTTCCTCCAAGGCAGAAGCAAGCGTCGCCCAACCGAGCGGCAGTTCATCGGTCAGCATTTGCGCCGCTTGAATGCGCCAATCTTCATCAAGAGTCCGCATATTAATGATTTCCATTTTAATCCCCCTGTCCTGCGATTATAGCACGAAGATGCGAATAAAGCTACCTGAATTGACAGGAGATGGCTCGTATCTCCGGCATTGATTGGATAGCCACACTCCCTATTTTTACTCAAAAATTTCTTTTTTGCCAAAAACCCTGCAACCATGCGCATTTGACGGCACTCTCGCAAAAAAATTTCGTGCGAAAGGTAATCATTTGGTTACCTTTCGCACATTTTGATTTTGAATGTGCTATGCTGAGTTCAGTTGAAAAAGGAGAAAGAATCATGAAAAGTCTGGCAGGCGGCAAGAACATTAAAAACAAAAATCAAACTACAACAAATTGGGAGGGTAAAGTCATGAAAAGGACAAGTACATTAACGAAAGCAATCGTATTTATGGTGGTAATCATGTTAGCAGCAGCGCCGCTTACCTTTGCGTTTGCGAATATGCCTATGGATGATGATTACATCGGAGACGCGTATGAGACGTACATGCCAGATTTTCCCGGGGATGTAGACGTAATGCCTAGCTACAGTCTCTTCTTTGACCTAAACGGCGGAATCGGAGGACCTGACCCGAACACGATTGGAGATTTGATTCTCGATAAAACCTATAACTTTGATGTTGACGATCTGCCCGGTTACGCCGAGCCGACTCACGAAAACGTCGACGGTATCCCGATCGTGTTCGTTGGCTGGTACAGCACTGAGCTTCCCATCTTTGATAATATCTCCGATGCCCCACCGACGCTCGAGTCAGTGACCATCACAGATTACTACGAAACTGTATACGCTGTATGGGCAAAAGACGAATCAGACGACGAATCAGACGACGAATCAGACGACGAATCAGGCGACGACCCCGAACCTGAACCTGAGCCCAAACCCGAGCCGGAGCCCAAACCCGAGCCGGAGCCCAAACCCGAGCCTGAGCCCAGACCCGAGCCTGAGCCTGAACCTGAGCCTGAACCTGAGCCCGAACCTGAACCCGAGCCTGAACCTGAACCTGAGCCTGAGCCCGAGCCTGAGCCTGAACCCGAACCCGAGCCTGAACCCGAACCTGAACCCGAACCTGAACCCGAACCCGAACCCGAACCTGAACCCGAGCCTGAACCTGAACCTGAACCCGAGCCTGAACCTGAACCCGCGCCCGCGCCCGACAACAACCCCATCATTAACTCTATCGTTAACGACAGCGGCATAAAGGGTACCATTATCATCAGCAGCGACGACAACTACCCCAGAAGCAAACCCGTCAGCGGCGACGACAGTGGCGAAGCTGAAATCTCGTTGATAAATACGCCGGAAGTTCCAAAGACGAACTCTGTAAACCCCCTGATTACCGGCGGCATTGAAAGTACGGAAAAAGATACGTTGGCTCTAGTAAACCTAGTGCTCTGCATACTCGGCGCCATGCTCATACTCATTACGCTGATTCGCTCCTCGCTGGCAAAGAAGCGCGAGAAAGAAGAAGAGGAAGAGCAAGAGCGGTGGAACAAGGGATGGATGCTGACAGCGGCCATCATGAGTGTCGTAGGCGCAGCAGTGGTAATCTTGACACAGGACTTCGCCGGACGGATAATCCTAGTAGACATTTGGACAATAGTAAACGTTGCAATCTTTGCGGTGGAAGCCGTAGCCATAAAGCTTTCGCGTGAGGACGAGGGCAATAAGAAAATAGCGCACCAAGAATAAATCCGAAAAGGGGCTGTCTCAAAAAAGCCCGCAAAAAAAGGAAAAAATCGGGAAGTCGGTAGGTTATTGCTTCACCTACCGACTTCCCAACATTACGCCTTTTTCTTGTTGAACGCGGATGGCACAAGGCGATATGCTTCCTTTTTGTCCATTTTCGTAATGTACCGCGTCGCAATCCGCTCACCGCAGTTTGGGCAGAATATCGCGCCGTGATACTGCGAAAAATCAAGCGACCCTTCGATGATTCGTTCATTATACATCTTCACGAAATTGCTCTCGCCGACTTTTTGATAGTTGGCGATGAAGCATTTGCAATAGGCGCAGCTAACTTCCAAGACGTGGCTACCGCGAACTTTCTTGCAGTTTAGGTTTTTATGGATTTGTGGTTTCATAGTACGCATGATAATAGCATATTCGCAGGGGAATAACAATGGTAATTCTACCGATGGCAATTTAATTTACAAGCTGTTACTACTGACTCCTTGCGCAAAACTTTTGGTTGCGGACGCAGTCTGCCGTATGATATTCTATGCGTGGAAGCTGTTGGTAGTTTAGTTGTCCAGGTTACAGGGCAATAGAACGGATTCACAGCAATTCTAAGCCCAAAGCCTTAGGCATAGAGGTCGGATAAATGCGAGGTGTCAACAAATGGTAAACCTAGAATCATTGGTTAGGCAATTGATTGAACATCCATCAGAGGAGGGATGGTTTGAGTTCAAGGAAAACTGGTATGACGCGCCTCAGATAGGCGAATATATATCAGCCTTGTCAAACACTGCGGCATCCCTCGGCAAGGAATATGCGTACTTGGTATGGGGGGTTAAGGAGGGAACACATGAACTGGCAGGCACCTCTTTTGACTACCGAAAAAATGTAAAAGGGGAACCCCTAGAACACTTCCTCTGATGGATTTTTCTTGGGAGAATCCGTTCCTGTAAACAGACGGCTCTCGGACATCTTCTTACAACTTAGGATTAGCGAGCGTTCCGGAAGAGGAGTGCCAAAAATCACTCAAGCATATGGAAAAGAAGCGTTCGAGTTTCGGGATAACGCCATTGTGGTAACGATACCTTTCCATCGAGTTTCCTTTGAAGTGGGGAGTAAAGTGGGGGATAAAGTGGGGGATAAAACACGTGCGTTAAACATGACACGCCAAAGAATTCTGGAAGAGATGAGAAATAATCCGAATATAACGCAAGCGCAGCTAATGCTATTGATTGGAGTGGGAGAGACTGCCATACAGAACAATGTATCGTATTTAAGGAAAAATGAATATATTGAACGCATAGGATCTAATAAAAAAGGCTACTGGCGTGTAATAGAATAAGTAGGTTTAATAGGTATGCAACTTGATTGTTACGTTGGTTAGTTTCGTTTGCGGCATAATTTGTCCACATGGCAGGCACATGGAGAATTTTTTATTAGGCGGTGTGGAATGAAACTAACGTGAGTCTCCGCCCCACAACCCAGACGCCGCGCACTACGCCGAAATTCGCTTTACGGCGGAAATGAATTCCGCCTACGAATTTTCGTCTTCGCTTCGGCGCACCGCGCTTTGCGCGGTGTTAGTAACTGACGGACAACATAACTTGTTTTTTGTTTGCGTTGTGAATCCGTCAGTTACTAAAAGGTGATTGAAGAATGGCGTTGTCTGTGGTATTCTTTGGGAGCAAAGCCTGTAAGAAACGTATTTGAAGATATTGTTAATCAATAGCCTACGCCCCCCAAGGTTGGGGGTATTGCTATAAGTTGTTGGTACAGGAAATGTTTCTTTAATTTGTTGTGTTATACTATTGTTACCGTACGGGAATGGAGTATGCCGATGCAAACATTAATACAGTCCTCGCTTGACTATATCGAGCAAAATCTAAAATCCGAAATCACAGTGGATGAACTTGCGCAAATCGCAGGTTATTCCGCAGGGCATTATTGCCGGCTTTTCGGACAGGAATTGGGAGTAACCGTCGCCGCTTATATATTGAAAAGGCGGTTAGACCATGCGCTTGCCGAAATGAAATTAAAGCGGAAGGCTATCGATGTCGTGCTGGAATACGGGTTCGATACATATGCGGGATTCTATAAAGCGTTTGTGAAAATGTATGGCTGTTCTCCAAAAAAATTCTTGAGCATTTACAAAAATAAGGAGGTGCTACTTATGCACAGTATGAGCGAAATTAAAATAATTCTCGGTAATTGGGATATATCCGCAGACATCAAGATTGAAGATATAACCCATATCGAATGGCAGACGCTAAACGAATCCGAGTGGAAGACATGGAGAATCGGCAACGACTACTGTCTAAAAACAAACGAGCGGTCTAAAATGATACGCAACATTAAAATAGCCAAAGCGCTTTCCAAACAGGGGCTTTCTTCAGAGTTTTTACCGATTCTGACGAAACAAGGCGACGACTATCTTGACGGCGAGCATATTTTCTTGCTCACCCGCAAAATGAGCGAACCGCTTAATCTCCGTCCATTGACCGATGAGGAAATCGGACGGCTAGAAAACAATGAACTTCGCCGGAATAATGCTTTTAAGTTGGGACAGGCTATAGTCAGACTTCATAAGGCGTTAAAATCGGTGCAGGCAGATGTAAAGCCATACGAAGGGAATCTGTATGAACAAGGGGAACGTGCTGTTCCGATCGTGAAACAGCTCGATACGGGAATCAGCGGGGAGTTTTTCAATGATTACATCGAAAATTTCGGAGCATTGCACGATAAACTTCCCAAGCAGCTTATTCACGGCAATCTTACCGGAGACACTGCTGTTTACGAAAACGGCGATGTCGTAGGCTTCAGAGGTTTTGAGATTTATAATCTGTCATTTCCAAGGATTTACGACATTACATGGGGGGCGGGTGAAATGACATATCAGCCAACAATTGATGTGTATTTGAATACATTAAGGGAAATGCTAAAAGGTTATGACAGCATAAATCCATTGACCGCGGAGGAAAAGCAGTCAATCTACTATGTACTGTGCGCCACTTATCTGAAGGGGTACGGGTATTACACCGAAATAGAATCAGATTTAACCGACGACTTAATGTCGCGAAGCCGAGAGGCACTGGCTTACCTCAGCAACAACAAAGAAAAGTTCATAAATCTGCTGTAAGCGCCATAGCGCCGGCAACCACGCGATATAACTCATCCGTGGTTGCCGAAAGACGAAAGCGCATATTGGTATGATTTTGTGATGCCGACTTTCGGGTCGGTCAACGTACCGTCAAGGTCGAATAAACATAAGTCATATTTCATATCAAACATCCGTTTCCATCGCGACTTCGCCCCTGCGCTCAAGCAACTCCTTTATGAACAGAGTTTTGTCGATGTAGAAGTAGTCCCCCGTGATTATCATCTCAAAAGACTCCGCTCCCATTAGAATATGTTTTGACATACGCGCACCTCACTTTGTCATTGAACTTGGTCTTGCTACTGTTCCTGCAGACTAATATATCAATCACAGTCTACCACAGTCTACGATACGGCAGACTGCGTCCGCAACCTAAATTCAATCGCAAGTAGTCTGGAGTTCGGCGTCAGGTGCAGTTCACACAAGAGTACGCGATATTTCCATAAATGTAATTGAAATATCGGTATGCCGCATGGTATACTTATACTCGGTAGTTTATCATTTGCGGCTTGTCCGCGTTAGAGGATAATACGGAAAATGCAGATTGCAGTATGCGACGACAATGTAACGTTCCTGAGGGAAATCGAAGGACAGCTCACATCATTGCCGATGGCGGAAAACGTATTTCTGTTTCCGGATGTGGAACCGTTTTTACACTCTGTAAGAAAAGGGAAGAAATACGACGCTGTTCTGATGGATATTAACTTTCAGCAGGAAATGACGGGTATGGACGCGGCGAGAGAGTTATTCAGCCTGTGTCCATCGACGAAAGTTATCTATGTAACGGGGGATATAGGTTATTCGCAGCAGGTCTTTTTGCATCGCGCCAATCTGAGCGGGTTTGTGACAAAACCTGTCGATACGCAGCTATTACAAGCGAACTTGCAAAAAGTTTCCGAATCTCTGCAGCTTGGAGAGGAACCGACGCTTATGCTCAGGCAAGGCAACACTGCTGTAAGTATACCTTTGCGCGAGATATACCATATCGAAAGCAAGGGGCACACAGTAAATGTCTTAACCGGCAATGGGGAAACGGTGATCGCCTACGATCGGATCGCTAATATTATCAGCTCGCTTCCTGCGGAGTTTACTCAATGTCACAAGAGTTATATCGTAAATATGCGTTATATACGGAGGTTTGAACCCAACACAGTAATCATGAAAAACGACATGAGTATACCGGTTAGTCGTTCAAAATATAATAAAACTAAAGAAGCGTATTTCAGATTCATAGGCCGGACGTTTTGATGCCGGACGTTTCCACATTCTCACTATTCTGGAGCAAACATCATGTCTGCACTCAATGCCTTGCTGTATGCCGCGCTGATTGCTTTAATTACCGCCGCTGTGGCGGTTATTGTTCCGCGAGTAATTAAAAACAGGCGGCTTCCGATTTTTATTACAGTTTTCCTCATTTTGCCGATAGGCCAGCTCCTGTTGCTTCATAGTTTCAGGTTTGAATCATGGTCCGTGTATTGGATGCTTGGGGCGTTATTAGGCCTGCTTGCGGATTTATTGCTGCTCCTTTACACCATATTGCAGGAGAAAAAGAACGCTGCGGAGGAAGAACTGAAAGATGCGCGGCACAGGGCTTCGCTCGAAAAATCCCACTATGACTCAGTGCTGCGGCGCAGGGAAGAACTGGCAGGAATCCGCAGGGATTGGCTCATGCGCTTAAATACAGTCGCAAATCTGATCAGTGACGGAAAAGACGAGCAATCAGGCGATGCCATAGCTGCGCTCGCCAATAGAATCAATGATACAAATGAAAACCAATATTGCGCCATCCCCGTTGTAAACGCGATTCTGGCAGAAAAAGAAAAAAAATGTAAGTCTGCGGGGATAGAGTTGCTGATAGAACTATATCTGCCTCCAACGCCGGCGGTTTCGCCCGTGCACCTGTGCAGCATCTTCAGCAACATTCTTGACAATGCCATAGACGCATGCTCAAAATTGCACAGCTCGAACAAGCCCGTTATCCGCCTGAAATCCTTGGTAGAAGGCGACTACTTGTTCATAAAAGCTACAAACCCTTCAGATGCTCCTAATTCAAAACCCGGCTCCGGCCGCAGATATGGCTTTATGATTTTATCGGAATTGGCGACGCGGTATGGCGGGAGCTTTCAGAAGGATTATCGCGACGGTATCTTCACGGCGGTCGTGACGCTACTGCTATACTCGCAGTGCACAGAGGTATGATTCTATGGGCGCTATTATTACGGATTGGCTTGATATGGGCTTGATAAATCTCTTTTTTTCGTTCGCCGCGCCATTTTTATACGCCTTTTTGCCTTACCGGTTCATGTGGAAATTGATACCGAGCCGATTTAATTTTTACACGCTTGCAGCCCTTGCGCTGGTATATGCGCTGTGGGCAAACTTGAGGCAACCGGATCTTTTCGGCACGAATTACCATTTTTGGATGAACCTATTCATAAATGCTCTGACGCTGTTCACAATCACATTTCTTTACAGCGGGAAGTTTTGGCAGAAGCTTTTGATTTGGTGGTTTTTTGAGCTAATGAAAGCGATGTGCCAGGCTATAGCCTATATTCCCGCAATATTGTACTTCGGTTATATCGGTACCCACCCCGAGTGGAGCTTGTTTGTGTCGTCCGTTGCGGCGTCCCCCGCGCTGCAATCTATCACATTGCTCTCCTTCCTTGCGGTATTCCTGCTCTTAGGCTCTTTATCCGTCAAGATTCTGCGCGGAGGCGACATGAGGAGGTTTTCCGCATTTTATATTGTTATCGTGACCTTAACAATGGGACATGTCTATTCTTTATCCCGAGTAATACATCCGAGTATGGGTGATTTGGTTTTCGGGATTTTAATCCGCTTTGTACCCGATGCTACGACAGCTTACGACATTCTCGCGCTTTCAGGCATAGCCGCCGGTTTCGCGGCTTCCGCTGCGCTTTTCTACTACATTGTTTCTCTCGACATGAAAGCGGCGATTGACGCTCAGCTTCAGGAAGTCAAGCGGACTATGGAACTGGAACAATCCCATTACCATGACATTACAAGGAGAAATGAGGAACTAGCAAAAATCCGACACGATTTTAGCAATCATGTCGCGTCTGTCATTCGGCTTGCGCGAAATGGGGAGAGAAAAGCAGCGCAGGAACTGATAGACGCGCTCAGGGATGAGATAATCCGGGACGCGGAAAGGTAGGGTTCGACTCCATTCGCCTGAAGCGTTTCAGCAGTGGCGGCAATCTGACGAGAACGCGGCGCCGGATATTTGATACGGCGTTTTTTTATGAAAATCACACATTCATTACCAGTTTTGACGTATTTTCTACCAGTTTTGACGATCGGCACTTCTCTCATCTATTTTATACTATAATGTAGCAAAATTATACATTGCGGCTTATCCGCGTTTGGGGTGTATGGGGTTATGGCGTTTGTTTTCAGAGTATACACGGGCGATAGTTTTACCGACCATGAACCGGGGGATCAAACTGTTTTTTCAGTCGGTTCCGGAAAAAAAGATACCCTCCAGATAAGCGATATGGATCTCAAAAACAGGCACCTGGAAATCCGCCGCGACGGAGATAGCTGGGATTTTAAGGCGCAAAAACCGATACTTGTCGCCGGAACTGAAAGCATGTCAGGGAAACTGCCTCCGGGTGAAATGCTCATACTCGATATTCAGCGCAAGCTGGCAGCCGCCCTGTTTGAGACAGGGCCCGACTATACGACCGTTGCGGATATTTCGGGGCATGGAACCGTCCTAATCGGGCGCAGCGCCTCCTGCGACATTTCCATCGGCAGCGGCATGGTATCGGGCAGGCACCTGGAACTGCGTAAAGCCGCCGACGGCTGGCACGCCTATGATATGGGCAGCTCCAACGGGACCTGGGTCAGCGGCAATAGAGTACGGGAGGCCGCGCTTGCCTCCGGTACTGCCATCGACATAGGACTTTGCCGCCTTATTCTGACAGGAGATTATCTTACAATATCCTTCGCAGGACCAGTTAGCGTCAATATCGCGCAAAATGCCGAGGTGAAGACCGCTCAGCAGCCGGACGATGAGTATCCGCACCTTTTCAAACGCTCGCCCCGCTTGATGGAGGAGCTTCCCTCAGGCGAAATCGAGATCCAAGCCGCCCCGAATATCGGCAGCAAGCCCGAAATCAACTGGATAAGCGTGATAATTCCTTCGCTCGCGGGCGTTGGGGTAATACTGACAGTCAGCCTGCTGCTGGGCGGACCGATGACAATGCTGTTTTTCAGCGCGCCGACGGCCTTAATCGGTATCTTTATGGCGATATATAACTACAAAAGTCAATGCAAGAAGTACAGCGGCAAGGAGAACCTTCGCCTTGTTAAATACGAAGATTATTTGAGCGATCAAGAGACGGAAATCAAATCCCGCATCGACGCGCAGCGCCGTATGCTCAATAGCATACATCCTGTAACAGCGGAATGTGTCGCTATAGTTTCGGAGCCGGCAAGGCGTTTGTGGGAGAGAAGACCGTCAGACATCGACTTCATGGAACTGCGCATCGGGAGCGGAACTGTACCTTCGGAAGTGAAGCTGCAGGTGCCGAAACAGCAGTTGACGCTCGAAGAAGATGAACTGTCTAACCGTATGTACAACCTTACGGATAACTATAAAACAGTCGATAATTGCCCGATTACATGGCACGCGGGAAAAAACCCGACCTGCGGGCTGATTGGTGACCGCGCAGTGTGCAAAGCCATCGCGAAAAACATTATCCTGCAAGCCGCGACGCACCACAGCTACGAAGATTTACGCATAGTGACGCTTTTCAACAAAGATGAGCTTGATGATTGGGAATTTGTGAAATGGCTGCCTCACTCCTTCGACGACACAAGAAGCGAACGGTATATCATAAACAATCCAGCCTCGGCAAAAAGGGTGCTTTATAAGCTTGAAGACATCCTGTCTCAAAGGAACAAAACCGACGAGTTCAGCGGGTATAAAAACTCGCTTCAGACACCTTTCTATCTCATTATCTGTGCCGATGAAAGTCTGCTCGCCAGAGAACCTGTGATGAAACATCTGCTTTCCGGCGACCCCACCCTCGGTGCGGGCGCATTGTTTCTGTATGATGAAATCGACCGACTGCCGAAAGAGTGCGCCATGCTTGTAAACACCGCCGGGAAAAAGCGCGAGATTTACAGCCGGGACAATGCCTCCGTCCGCATGGAGTTTGCTCCCGACACTCTCAGGGATGGCGGATGCGAAGCTTTCGCGCGTGCGCTTTCGCCGGTTCGTATCGAGTCTTCTTCGGGAAAGGGTGCCCTGCCGGTCTCTCTAACGTTCCTTCAGGGGCTGAATGTCATAAAGCCGCAGGAAATCACTTCGGTAGCCGCGTGGCCGCAGGCGCAGCCGGAAACTTCAATGGCCGTTCCCGTGGGACAAAGGGCCGGCGGTGAATCATTTTTCTTTGACATACACGAAAAGCAGCACGGCCCGCACGGACTTGTGGCGGGGATGACCGGCTCCGGCAAATCCGAGATGGTACAGTCGTGGATACTATCAATGGCGCTGACCTTCCCTCCGGAAGCGGCATCGTTTGTGCTCATCGACTTCAAAGGGACGGGGCTGCTTTTGCCTTTCAGAAACCTTCCCCATCTGGCGGGGACTATCTCCGACCTTGACACAAACATAACACGCAATCTTATCGCTCTGGAAAACGAGCTCAACCGCAGGAAAGACCTTTTCGACGAAAACGGCGTCAGCAATATTTCGGGATACCTGAAGCTCTACCGTCAAGGCAATGCAGATACTCCTCTGTCATATCTGTTTATCGTGATAGACGAGTTTGCCGAGTTTAAAGTGCAGTTTCCGGAGTTTATGCAGGTAATCAACCGTGTGTTCGCCATCGGGCGCACATTGGGCGTGCATATTGTGCTGCTGACGCAAAAACCTGCAGGCGTGGTTGACGACAAGATGAACGCTAATACCCGTTTCCGGTGGTGTTTGAAAGTAGCGAGTTCATCCGATAGCAAGGAGATGCTGCGGCATCCGGACGCCGCCCGAATCACAAACCCCGGCAGAGCTTTCGTTCAGGTAGGAGAGGACGAGGTTTTTGAAGAGATACAATCATATTGGAGTGGCGCGCCGTATAATCCGCTCCGCGACATATCTGCGGCGCCGAGCGTCAGGTTGTCAGTGGTAAACCTTTATGGGCAGCGCAGCAGCTATGAGCCTGAAAAGACGACAGGCTTCAAATCAGAGCAAAACGAGATAGATGCCATCGTTGAGTTTCTTGATGAGCATACTCGTAAAAATGATATACCGAGGGCTAAAAACATCTGGACAAATAAGATGGACGCCGATATCAGACTCGACAGGATTTTGCAAATCGCCTTTGACGGGGAGCGCTGGGGCGAAACCGAAAGCCGCCTGAATCCTGCTGTGGGAATGATTGATGACCCGAGGACACAGTCACAGTATCCGCTGCGGCTTGATTTTGCGGACGAAGGGCACATTGTTGTATACGGCGCTCCGGGTACGGGTAAAACAACATTTCTGCAAACGCTTATCATGTCGCTTGCTCTGTCATATCCCCCCGACAACTTGTCGATTTACCTCATGGACTTCGGGGGAGGCAGTCTGAACCTGTTTCGTAACTTGCCTCATATCGGCGTCGTAGCAAGGGATACGGAGGAAGAGAAAGTTGAAAAACTCTGCAAATTAATTTCAAAAGAAATCGACCGTCGCAAAGCGCTGTTTTCAGAGCTGGGAATAGTGAACATAAATTCATACCGAGAAGCGAGCGGGGACAAAATGCCATGTATCATGCTAATACTGGACAACTTCGCCCCGGTACTCAATATGTATCCCGATTTGGATCAGTTTTTCCAGATGCTTACCCGTGACGGCGCCGGTTTCGGCGTATACTTTGTCACCACGGCAAGCAATTTAAGCGCCGTGTCTTACCGAATTACCCAAAACATAAAGACAGGCATTGCGCTACGGATGCCGGATAAGATGGACTATTCTTCAATCGTCGGCAGGACAGACGGCATGGAACCTGAAAACCTGCCCGGACGCGGTCTTATCAAGGGCAAGCCGCCGTTGGAGTTCCAAACGGCGCTGCCGGCGAGCGGCGAGACCGAGAATCAGCGCGTCGCGAGAATGAAAGAACTTATAGATCTGATGGCGGACAAATGGAAGGGCGAAAGGCCCTCGGCAATCCAAATGCTTCCCGAAACCGTTCGGGCTGCAGACTACAAAACTCAAGGTCTGCTTGCCGGGCTTAAGGCAGACCCCATCGAGCCTGTTGAAGTTGACATCCAAAAGGCGCAGTTTCTTTTGATTTCATGCTCGGGAGATGCCGACCGCGCCGATTTGACGGACGCAATCGCAATGCAACTGCCCGAAATAATCCCCGGCGAGGGCTTTACGCTGTTCGATCGGAGCGGCGAGGCGAAAGGCGCGTGTAGCGTTGCAGGGCGGCATATCGCGGATTCGGGGGAGTTCGACGAGTATATAGCCTCTCTGATGCCGATTCTACAGGAACGCAGGGAAACCTCACAGTCCGGAGGCTTGAATAATCCGGAGCATCTGAGACCAATCATCATAGTTATCGCCGATGTGACGGATTATTCCTCAAGCTGCTCCGAAGAAACAAAAAAACGAATGTCCAATATCGTCAATTTGGGCATCGGGCTGAACGTATATGTTGTTGCCTCGGGCCGAGCCGAAGACATAAAGGAAATCTACTATAAGAGTGAGCCTTTTATCTCGGCAATGATTACAAAAGCAACGGCAGTTTTAGGAGGAGGCAGCTTCAACTCGCACGGCGCGTTCAACTGCTCACTCAGTTACTCCGAAAAGGCGGCGGAACTGCCGCAAGGCTACGGCTATCTTTTGACGGGAACAAACGCAGAGAAAATCAAATGCGTTGTGACGTAAGGGGGTATGTAAATTGGACACATTGGAGATGACGGCAAAGGAGCTGGTTTTTGCGGCTTCGCACTTGGGTACCCAGAACTTTTACGGACTGCCCGACCCTTTCTACGGCATGGAAGACGGCGAGATAGTAAGGGAGGTTACACAGCTCCAACTGTCCCTCACTCAAAAAGGTATTGCGGATATGGGATTTGATGACGACTTTTCCATAACGTCAAAAGCATCGGAGCTTATATCTGTTTGCGCTGATTGCAGCGCGTATGTGACTGCGGAGTTTGAAAGCCCGGGCGGGAAAACAGAATATTTGGTTTTCTACTACAGTGACGGCAAGGCCGCGCAGGTGCGCGCGAGCGGAGATGATTTGACGCTCGAAATGGTCGCCGCGGATGCTGTAGCGGGGTTGCTTTGGGCTGAACTGTGCCCTCCAAATCGCGAGGATTTGCCCTCAGATGCCCCCGCAGTTACCCCCGCAGTTATTTCCTTTGACATTTTGACACAGGCGCAAAACAAGTCGGAAACCGATCTTTCGGGTGCGGCGGCGCTCCTTTGCGCCGAAGGCTGCCCCGAGCCGTTTGCTCAAATACTTATCGGCGGATTGACAAGAACCGCCGGATTTTGCTCGATACATTCCATGAATATGCAAGCAGACACATTTGACAGTATGCTTTTCATCAGGAGCAATGCAGGCGTCATATGCCTTTTGCCTTTTGACGCCCCTGAGGAGACTTTTTGGGAGATACTCCCCGCTAGCGGTGATAAGGTCAGAAAACGGGTTAGTGAGCTATGTGATTTTTCGGGCAGCAGAGGGGAGCGGGACAATGAAATGCACTGAGTCTGTGATAGTTACGTTAAAATTTCAATCGGGAAGCGGCAGCCTCGATATAGAGATACCGTCATTTATGCCGATAGGACAGTTGAAGGAGAAGCTGCTTGAAACATTACGGGTCATGAACCCCGCTTATGAGTCCTCTACCGCTTTGCGGCTGAGCCACAACGACAGAGAACTGACGGAGGGTACGCCGGCTTCTCTCGGAATTTGGGACGGGAGTATCTTGGTAGGAGGTATAGGGTAATGGCAGGTATTGATTATTCAGGCGCTTATGCCCGCGCGAAAAATCTGCTCTCGATATCGAGCGATAGCAAAATAATCAGCAACGCTGTAAAAAGCAAAGCTGCGGGCATGTCGAAATGGAGCGGAAAAACCGCTGACGCGTGTTTGGCGGCGCTGAACAACTGGTGCAAAACATCGCTCACACTTGAAAAAGAAATGGAGAGTCTGGCCGCGCTAATAAACAGCACTGCCGGCGTCATGGAAGCCGAGGAAATAGCGGCGGCAAAGGCAGCAGCGGCAAAGGCGGCAGCGGCAAAGGCAGCGGAGGCAAAGGCGGCAGCGGCAAAGGCAGCGGAGGCAAAGGCAGCGGAGGCAAAGGCAGCAGCGGAGACCGCCTCTGCCGCGGCAGCGGCAAAGGAAATTGCTGCAGCCGCAGCAAAGGGAGGCGTTATGGCAGCCGCTGTTGCCGCGGCCTCCGCTGCATTGAAAGGTGGCAAATGATATGCTTACACTTATGTACAGCCCGGATGAATGTACGTTGCTTGCGGAGGCGATAAGGCTGCAGCAAAGCAAGGTCCAGGCTATGGCGGCTACAATCGGGACGCTGAGAAGCGGCCTCGATTCGCGGATTGCGGCAAGAAACTCCATAGGCACCCGGCTCAATACTTTGCAGAGCAACATAAAAAAGCAGTCCGATTTGCTGACGAAATTTGACCTTGCGCTGAAGACATATATCAATGACAAAGCCGCTAACGAAAGCAAACACACAAAAGGCGGCAACACCATCGAATACCTGATGAAAGAGGCGATGCGGAGCTTTGAGCTATTCAAAGGGGGCGCGGCAGACGGGGCAAAGATATATTTGCCGACGCTTTTCATGTTCGCGGCAGCCGACAAGTTCAGGAGCCTACTGGAGCTTTTTGGAAAAACCTCAGGGGCGGGAACTCTTGTGGGCGTTGTAGGGCTCCCGAAGTTGTTTGGCATTGCGCAAACGGCCATAACGCCCATGCCCAGCCTTCCCCATCCCTACAAGGATGATTTTGTCGGTCGGTTCAAAGATACTATGTCCGCGAAATCTGACGGATTTGCGGGAATTTTCGCAGGCGCGGCAGGCATCTTATCAATAAAAGTAAATAATGTCTTAAATAGCACAACAGGTGGCGCAACCAAAAAATCGAGCGGCTTGCTCGGCAGTATCGGCAAAAGCGTTGGCAGCATGGTCGGCGGCATCGGTAAAGGCGTGGGCAGCTTAGGCATCGGAAAAGGCATTATGAGCTCCGGTTTTGACACGGTGAAATCTGGTACAAAGTGGCTCGCCAAGCAGGCCGTTGTCATGTCGATTTCTGCAAAAAACACGACGATTGGGAGTTTTAATAAGCTAAAATCCATATATAACTCGGATGTGGGAGAATATTTTCGCGAGTTGGGCGGCAACTGTCTGACTACCCTCGGTTCGGGCTGCAACTTTTTTGATAAATTAACAAAGGGCGACCTTCCCGGTGCTTGGGCCGAGGGGAAGATTTTTGGTGACGGTATTACATCCGTGCTTTACACATCCGCCTCGGGTGTTGTGTATGGGATCGGCAAGGTGGTTGAGCTCACGGGAAATAAGGACGCTGCCAAATGGTTTTATGATTATGCCGACGAGAACCGCGGCATAGACGGCGTAGGCTCCGCGTTGCGCCACGAGGCCGGAGGCGACCCGGCTATGACCAAGATGGCGGAAATCTCCGACGGCTTAACATATGCCGCAAAAGTATACAAAACGATTTCAGGTTTGCCGAAACTCGCCGAAAAAGGCGCCAAAGCAACGGAAATGCTCTTCAAAGGAGAGTTCGGCGATGCCTTTATGACAGTGACAGGCTGGAAAAACCCGTCATTCTCCGACGATTATGCCTTCAAGCTTCCCGGCGGGCAGTATATTGAGAAAGTCACATACATAAACGACTATAGTTCGAACATCAAAAAAGCGGAGAAATACACAACATCGTTCATGGAAGACGGATTGCTCGGTCTTGCTAAAACCACATTCGACGGTGCGATTTTGGTCAAGGATCTAAAAGAGCTGGACGGTTACTTAAAGGACCACCAACAATTCTCGGACGCTTTCTTAGAATATAAGCGTGACCAGCGGAGTATACCGCGCTAGCGGGCAAAGCAAGCTTCAAATCGACCATTCTATACCTTAAAGGAGGCGGAATAATTGGAAAACAACATAGTAGATAGGTCTGGTGAACAAGCGCAGGGGGCACGTGATGAGCATATGGAAGATACGATCCTAAGAGCGCAGGCGCTTATTTACGAGCAGAAATATGACGAGGCTCTGGAACTGCTCGCGCCGCTTGACGACAAGTCTGATTACGGCGGGCTGATCCGCTTTATTCGGGGAAATATTTACATCGCTCTTGAGCGCGAAGAAGACGCCATGTGCGAATATGACGAGGCTCTGAGAAGCGGCTTCATCCACGCGGATATCTTAATGAATCTCGCCGTGCTCAAGCTTCGCGAGGGTAAGCCCGATCAAGCTGAAAAGCTGTTCTTTCAAGCTGCGGACCTCGACAAGGAAGACATGGTTCCGTACAGTCGTGTGGTGATGCTTCGTCTCGACCTGGGAGATTTAGACGGCGCGGCGGCGCTCATGGACGAGATGACAAATCGTTTCCCGGAGCATTTCAGCGGCTTTCACCATAAGGCCGAGCTGCTGATGGCGAAAGGGATGCCTCAGTCGGCGCTCGACTTGCTCGACGGCGTCGCGGGGCGCTTCAGCGCGGACCCGATGTATGTCTGTGACCGCAGCCGCGCGCTCAGAATGCTCGATCGCTGCGAGGAAGCCCTCGGATATCTCGATGAGCGTATGTTTGTGTTTCGGGATGAAATTGCGATTATTCTGTCAAAACAGGAACGCGCGCGGCTTCTTCAGAAGATCGGAGATATCGACGCGGCGGCGCCGATCCTCACGGAGTTGTACGAGCATTACGGCGACAGGGAATCGGGTTATGCTCTTGTGGGCGAGGCTCTTTCAAAAGCTGACTTTAGCACTGTCATTCGCCTGACAGAAGAGATGAGCAGCGCTCCGGTTCGCGACAATTTTTACTACATGAGCATGTATTTTAAAGCTCTGGCTCTTAAAATGTCGGCTGACACGCTTAAGGCCCGAAAAGGTTATGAAGAGGCGCTCGAAGCCTTCGAAAGCCTTGAGAGCGAGGGCGGCGACATATCTTTGCTTATCTTCCGCGCGTCGATCCAGCAGGAGCTCGGCTTATTTCAGCAAGCTCTTGATACTTTGTCGCTTTTGGATGACTTTGCCTCGGATATCGAGCCGTATCACCCCGAAAAAGCAAAGACCGTCCGCGAACAGCTGGGGGAACTACGAGACGTAATCACAGCAGATGTCAATGCAAACGGCCCGGTTTCCGCCGCAATAGCGACCGAAACCACCGCAGACAAAACAGCGGCCATCACAACCGAAAGCGTCACTTCAGCTAATGGTTTTTCGTAAAGTAAGTAGAACCGGCGGGAGCGCTCGCCACAAAAATATATATTCAAATATCAGGAGGAAGCAACTATGTCAACACAAAAAGTAACACCCCCAGAACTGAGAAATGAAGGCAATAGAGTCATATCCTTCAGCGAGAATCACGGCGACACCATCAATGAGATAGCGAAGATTGTAAAAAGTCTCTCAGAAGGCGCATGGGATACACCCGCCCAGAAAAAATTCGACCAGAACTTTACGGAGTTGAAAAAAACACTCGATGACTTCACAAAATCACTCGAGGAATACGGTAAGGCGATGGTGGCGTACGCAGATGACGCAGAGGAATTGGACAACAAGTATGCGCAGAGTTTCTCATAATGTCAGACTTGCGTGATCTGCGCATGAAATACTACGTCAGCGCGAGAACGGACACGGGGCGCGCGAGAACAAACAACGAAGATAATTTCAGCGTCAACGAGCATTATATGTTGCCGCCCGCGCGGAAGTCATATGCGTTTTCCGGGGATTTTACCGAGTGCGTTCTTTCCGTGTGCGACGGCATGGGCGGCGAGTCTTATGGGGAGCTTGCGTCGTTTATCGGCGTGAGCTGCGTCGCGGATGATTTCGCAGAACTTCTGACGGGCGGCGCCAATGAGCGAAAAGCTGTGGCAAATCGCCTCATACAAACCGCAAATGCAATAATCTGCGCCGAAATACGGAAAAAAAGAGCCCGTATCGGCTCGACTATTGTACTCACGCTGATAAAAGACGGCCTCGCCGATATTTTTAATATCGGCGACAGCCGCGCTTACTTGTACAGAAAAAACGCGCTTACTCAACTGACGAAAGACCATACTGTCCTGCAGCAGAAAATAGATATGGGGATAATTTCCGCCCATGATACGCCGGTCGGCAATGCGAAACATCAGCTTACGCAGCATCTGGGTATTTTTGAAAGTGAAATGATAATAAGCGCCGATCACATCGAGGCGGCGCTTGAAGATGGCGATATAATTCTGCTTTGCTCGGACGGTCTCACGGACATGGTCTCAAACGATGAAATAGCCTCAGTGTGCGGACAGTCGCAGGATGCTGACTGCATTTCTTCCGCACTCGTTGAAAAGGCGCTTGAAAACGGCGGGAAGGATAACGTGACAGTTGTTGTTATGGTTGCGAGAGGAGCCGAACATGAAATCTAAACATATAATCATATCTTTGCTATTGGCGCTTTTGCTGCTTGCTGCTTGCGGCAGGGTTTCTGATTCAATCGATACTCCGACATGGCGGGAGCAGTATGACCTCGGTATGCGGTATCTCTCGCAGGGTAATTACGAGGAGGCGGTTATCGCCTTTCAAGCGGCTATAGACATTGACCCCCGCAGCGCCGACGCACACGTTGGCTTGGGGCAGGCATATGTCGGGCTCGGCGAACATCAATCCGCCGCCGGGGCTTTCCAAACGGCAATTGGGATAGATTCGGGGCTTGTTGAGGCGTATCTCGGCCTTGCGGAGGCTTATATCGGACTCGGCGATATGGAAGCGGCTCTTGATGCTCTGCGGGAAGGCTATGACATCACCGACGACGAGCGGCTGCTACGCCGGCTGGAGGAGTTGGAGGCTGCGGAGAACCTCCCGGCGGGAGATGCAGGTGAGCCATGGGACGGGCTATGGCGATGGCCTGACGGAACCGTTATGCCTCAGGAGCTGACCGTGCTGGTGCGACAGGAGGTCGAGAGGTACTATGAACCTGATGTGCAGATGTTCCCTCCGGGAATCGGGTACAGCGTCAGCTATGAGTATGATCGACACGGCTTTTTGACCCGTGCCGTGAGAACTTGGACGGGGTATATAGACGAGAACGGAAATATGGAACATCAAAGGTTCTCCGCAGACGGCAGAATTGGAAGCGAGGTCACTGTTGACACATGGGAATACGATGATGAAACGGGCAGACGAACAGGTTCGCGAGACGGAGATCCTGACCATCCGCAGGTCATGGAGTTGGAAAGACCGGGGGTGGCGTTTGCCGGCAGCACTACGCTCAACATTTGCTCAAGCCCTTTTGCCGAGGACTATAACCTCCTTACAACGCTCCGCAGCGGTGAACCGTTGCCGGGAGGGCGGCCGCAACGCATCGACAATTCCGGGGAATGGTACCATGAGGCTGACTGGGACTATGCCTTTTTTGAGTATGACGAGTTTAACAACACCGTAAAAATCGACTCATACAGGCATGGTGAAGGGCTGTACGGAACGGCATGGCTCGAATGGGCGGTACTCGTCCTCGGCCCGGATGGAACATATTCGATGGGGTAGGAGCAAAATCGGCATAAAGAAATGAGTAAAACTATTGAGAATCGGAATGAACTGAAATATATGAATCACCTGAATCCGCCAATCGTTCTTTCAGCGTCTCTTGTAACGCCCTCGAAAAATTTATGTGTTCCTTTTCAGCGGCGACATTTAGCCAATAAGGGATAGACAGAGTTTTTTTGACATAGCGTGCCTGGCTTTTTATATTCTCTATGTCTGCCACAATCAGCATAACTCTGCCTCCGCTCAGTAAGTCAATATCGGAAGGCTCGGGGAGTTTTTCGCCCCGTTCCAATGCCACTTCTATTCTGCTTTCCAAAACATCCTTGGCATTAATAACGGCATCTTCTATTGTTTTGCCTTCTGTATAACAAGGCATAATATCGGGAAAACGCACGAAATACCCTGTTTCCTCTTTCATGAATATTGCCGGATATGCATATTTTGTTTTCATAATAAACGTCTCCCTATTTGAGCCCCGCATCTTTCAAAATCTGGTCATGCAGGCCTTTTCCCAATTCCTTATGGTGATGCGGCACAATCGTATACTTATCATCTTTTATCATGTGATAATGGCTGCCTTTGCTTATTTTCAAAACCTTGAAGCCCAGCGACTTCAACTTTTTGACCATCTCAACCCCTGTCAACCCATACACCTCTCGGCAACTTAATATCGACATCATAACACGTAAGTTACGTATTGTCAAGCGCACAACTAATACAAAGGAGATATCGAGAACGCTATGAGAACCATAAAATTATCTACTACTGCCATATCCTTACTGTTGGCGGTTTTGCTGATAGCGGCTTGCGGCAGGGCTCAGGATTCCGCAGGGCCTTCTTGGCGTGAGCAGTATGACCTCGGTATGCGTTACCTATCGCAGGGTAATTATCAAGAGGCGGTCATCGCCTTTCAGGCGGCAATAGACATCGACCCACGCAGCGCAGACGCACACGTCGGCTTGGGTCAGGCGTATGTTGGGCTCGGTGAACACCAATCTGCTGCCTCAGCTTTCCAGACGGCAATTGGTATAGATTCGGTGCTTGTTGATGCGTATCTCGGTTTGGCAGAGGCGTATATCGGACTCGGTAATATGGAAGCGGCACTTGATACCCTGCGTGAGGGTTATGAGGCAACTAACGACGAGCGCCTGCTGCGACGCATAGAAGAATTGCAACCCTCAGGCGGCGGTGCGGGCAGCGATGGCGGAGTGGCAAACGGCGGCGACTCATCAGGAGAGCCTGTACGCTCTCCATATGGAGATGTGCTGCCGCCAGAGCTTACAGTGCTGCTGCGTCAGGAGTCGTTACGATACAGCGATGAATGGCATATGATCAATACATTGGAATACGACTCATATGGCTATTTAATTTTAATGTCGGATGATTCAGAGGCTGTTGCCGTCAATGAGTACGACGAAACAGCCGGGAAGTGGCTCAAGTACATTTTCTTTGACGGGGAGTTGCAGCAACAGAGGGATAGTTACCATTTCCCCGGAACCTACAACGCCGCTGGTTTGGCGGGGAATGTACAGAGATATCCATGGCCGGAACCTTCTCCGGAAAGGGAGCGCCTACGAGATATTTTAGTAGCAGGGGGACGGATGCCGGATAATCGTCCGGAACGCATAGTAAACCAAAACCCATACGATGCGCAGGACTGGGTTTATGCTATTTGCGAGTATGATGAGAATAACAATCTCATAAAAATCACTTCGTTCAATGACGATGGTGAAATCGGATACTGTACTCTCGAATGGGCGGTACTCGTCCTCGGCCCGGATGGTATATATACGGTGCGTAGTATTGATTAGCACTCAACTAAATACAGTTCGTCCTTGTCGCATTTAGCGTTTGTCACCATTAGCAAACCAAACTCATCATACTCATCCAAGCCATTGTCCCTCAGTATCTCTCTGATATTATGACGCCCCGGCGGACAGATTCGCCCTTTCACCCAGCGCAGCGCATCCTCGTGGGGCAGTTCGAGTTTTCCCTTGAGCGCAAAGCTTTCAAGCGACAAGGGGAGGTCCTCCGGCGGAATGCTTCCGTCAATCGTCATTGAGAACCGGCGGGATTCGGTGTTGTAAGCGAATGTGCCGACCTGCAAACCGCATAATGCTCCGTCATAGAGAGCGAAATTTCTTAACATACTGCCACCGCTTCCATATTATTTCCCAAATCATATTGAAAAAAGGCTCCGCCAATACGCCGCTCAACCCCTCGAACAGC
>Ga0099364_10003855_pt1 | contig 22998 bp, 11 predicted proteins | sample TergutTh196P3_FD_73070 | JGI IMG/M metagenome (GOLD analysis project Ga0099364, IMG submission 73070) | Microcerotermes parvus P3 segment gut microbial communities from Pointe-Noire, Republic of the Congo - Th196 P3 | ecosystem: Host-associated > Arthropoda: Insects > Digestive system > Gut ...
TTGATGTTCAAATTTCGGCTGGCAATATCAAACACTACCGGAGGGTTAGACGGGTCAATCGCTCTTGATTTCTCCTTATACTTGATTCCCTCAGGTACAATATACGTTTCCATGTTGGAAAAATCCAATTCCGGCTCCGATTGCTGCGGCGTATCAACCGGTCGTTGAGAAAACAACTCCCTGTCTGACAATCCAGGGCGTTTGTTTTTTCCGCAAGCCACTACGACAAGGAAAATCAAAATAATCAAAAACTTTACTTTCATATACTTGATGTTTACAGTTTCAAATTCTTTCACTTTTTTACATGGCAAAGATTGTGACGACCAATAGCAATTGGTCGCGAATGCGAAGCCATGTTTTCCCAAATGTATGAAAAAGCGTCCGGTATCGCTTCGTCACTATAGACGTCGATTTTGCGGGAATTAACTTTACCGGACTCATCAATTTCTCCCAATATGCTTGCGTAAGCATTCGGGGGTAATCGGAAGGCGCATACCGTTCGTAACAACGGCGGTTTTTATTTTTAACCGTTTCAGCAAATCCAAGACAGTCTGCTATCATTGCAAAACGGGATGTCAATTCGTGGAAAAAGGATTTTACAGGAGAAGTAGCAAAAACGGCCAACTCATGAATCGTGAGTATTACGGGGCAGGCAATATTTAGTGTTATGTTAACGATAAAGTGGCGCGAAAGGACGAAAGGGCGAAGGTACGAAAGAATGCCATTCGCGCCTTCGCCCTTTCGTCCATTCGCCCTTAACATGACAATTAGTTTCAGCCCATCGGAATTAGACAGGATGGGGAGGGGTATTACACTTAATATCAATCTGTTTACACTCATGGCCGCCATTTTTTGTTTCAACTACACGATGCAAAGATATTGGAAAAAATGGAAAAACAACGTTCGGCATGTTAAAAAAATGTTAAAATTTTGGCAGTGTCATAAATTGTCTGATTTGGCAAATAATGAGGCGAATCTATGAAATCGCGACATTTTAGCCTGCATTATTCAAAAATAAACAGCGGCATATAACAGTATTCGCCGTAATAATCATTGAAAACTGTGCCTTGCTGGTCGCCATAAGTATTGAAATTACTGTCATCACAGTCAAGTATCATCACTTTGGGTGGTTTCCTGTAAGAGCGGATAAACTCATCCCAAAAATCCGCCTTGAGAGGAAAAGTCGGGAGTGGTAAAACTAACCTCGATGGGTTTATTTCTTACAGGCGATAAGGAAAAAATTTCGTCCAATGCAGGGATTGTGTCTGAATTTTTACTAATTTTGTCCTTATTTTTGTGAATAATGCAGGCTAAAAACCTAAAAAACATGAACATGAAAAAATCTTTATTCTTTTGTATCCTTGCGGGTATCGGTTTGCTCATGCCGGCGCATCCCTGCTTTCCGCAAGCACATCATCCTTCGCATCAAGCGGTTATCATACCGTTGGGAGGTAATGCCTACATCACGTCAAGAGGCGAAGGCGCGAACGGGAGGATAGTCGAAGGCGGTATTAGTCGATGGACAAACCTGTCGACGGTGTACAGCGTTTTCTTCCGCATCTCGCAACCGGGACATATGTCGCTCTTTCTCAAGTACAACGCTTCGGAAGAAAGTGAAATTAACGTAACTTGCGGAAAAGACGCGTTTAGAGTAAAGTTACGCAAAGGAAAGGAGCAAACTGTATTTATCGGCGTTGTAATGCAGGCCGATACCGGTTATGTACGCGTTGATTTGCAAGGAATAGAGCGTTCTGGCGAGGAATTTGCCAATGCCGAAGCGTTGATTGTCGATGGCGAGGTAACGGCGGGAACGATGCATTATGTGGGCGATTTTTCTTTTTACTGGGGGCGTCGCGGACCATCGGTGCATATCAGTTATCCATTCCCCGAAGATGAAGATATAGAATGGTTTTACAACGAAATCACCGTTCCCGTTGGCGAAGACCCTGTGGGAAGTTATTACATGGCAAATGGTTTCGCCGAGGGGTATTTTGGAATTCAGGTCAATTCGCTTAGCGAACGGCGGATACTGTTTTCGGTCTGGAGTCCGTTCAATACCGATAATCCCAAAGATATACCCGAAGACCAGCGTATCCTGATGTTGAAAAAAGGTGAAGACGTGTATACCGGAGAGTTTGGCAACGAAGGTTCAGGCGGGCAAAGCTATTTGAGGTATATGTGGATTACAGGCAATAGCTACAAATTCCTGACGCGCGTCCGTCCCAACGGGAAAGGCGCTACCGAATACACGGCATGGTTCTATGCGTCCGAATTGGGCAAGTGGCGTCTGATTGCCCAATTCCTTCGACCTAAAACCGATACATGGTACAAACGCGCTCATTCATTTCTCGAAAGTTTTAATCCAGAATTGGGTTACATCAGTCGCAAGGGTTTTTACAGCAATCAGTGGGCGCGCACAGTCGACGGTCGCTGGATTGAACTTACTGCCGCCCGTTTTACCGCCGATGATACAGCCCGCAAACAAGCCCGGATGGACTACAAGGGCGGCTCGGAAGGACGGTTTTTCTTGCAAAATTGTGGCTTCCTGAGCGATTACACTGCCATTGGCAGTATCTTTTCACGTCCGGCTACAGGAGTTGAACCCGTTATAGACTGGGAACAACTTGAAAATCATTGAATCATTGGTTTTTTTTCGGAAAATCGTTGTTTCTTTCAACGTTCTGATTATTACGATATTTGTGGCGTCGACAATTTTGATACGCTATTTGGCGGTTGTTTTCATTGGCAAGAAAAAGTATTGGATTGAAGAATATTTGTAATTATTTTTGCCTTCGATGCAGCACAATGAAATCTATCTCGTCATATTACTATTTAGAGTCTTTCATTTTTATCGCAATTCATAATAAAGTTAAAAAACATGAAAACAAATTTTTAAAATTTTTGAAATTCGTATTACTGACTATTATATTTCAGCGCTAACGCCCATGCGCATCAAAAGTATCAATACGCAACATGTACTTGGTTTGCGACGAAGCAAGTTGCGTTTTGCGCTTGTTTTTGAAGCGGTAGTCGTTAGTTTCGTGTCGTATATTGTTGCACTTCTACTTGTCGATTTGTTTAAAAACACTCCACTGTCGCGCTTGGTAGACGGCGATTTGGCGTATGCAGCCCATCCTGCTGTTTTTATCGGAACGGCGTTGGTTGCAATACTTGTCGGTTTTCTTGCCGGCTTTTGTCCTGAAGGGAAGTTTCGCTCTATCACCCAAAGGCAGACAATTAAGAAATTATTTGATTGGTATTCAATATGTTGCCCATTTTGCGCTGATAATAGGAGCATCGTTCATGTTTTTGCAAAACAGGTTCATGCAAACTTCGAATCTGGGATACAACAAAGATGAGTTGATTGTTGCCGATATCAGAGGAATGCAGGGAAGTCGCGATGCGTTTGATAATCAAATAAAGGAATACTCTGGAGTTAATGATGTTACTTACAGTAATTTCTCTCTATCAAGTACCGACGATTATGAGAAATATTCGCGCCCATACAGAGGCGAGCAAATCATGTTTCAGGTTCTTCCAGTACATCACTCATTTATAAAAGTGATGGGCATTGATATTATTGAAGGTCGTGATTTCCGTCAAGAAGACGAAAATATACGGCAAAGTGTTTTTATTTTTAACGAATCAGCTCGCAAACAATACGGTCTTGAACTCAATACAATAGTTGAAGGTGGTGACGGCGGCGAAATTATCGGTTTTATGAACGATATTAATTTTGCATCTTTTCGCATGACTGTCGAACCGATGGCATTTTTTGTGATGGGAAACGAATACATATGGGGACAGGCAAATTTTGCCTATATCAAACTGAATAAAGGTACGAATTTGCGTGCTGCAATGTCGCATATTAATTCCACGCTTGCAAAATTTGACGCTAATTATACGTTTGAAGTCCGTTTTTTCGACGAAGTCCTCCAACGGCTCTACGAAAAAGAAAGAGCATTGATTTCGCTTTTTAGCATACTTGCAATATTTATTTCAATAGTAGGCGTCTTCGGTTTGGTAGTCTTCGACAGCGAGTGCCGCCGCAAGGAAATAGGCATACGCAAAGTGCTTGGCGCATCAACTTTGGGAATCATCATCATGTTCAACAAGGCGTATTTCAAGATATTGATGATTTGTTTTGTTGTAGCGACGCCGCTTGCATGGTATGCCGTTACGCGCTGGTTGGAAAACTTTGCGTACAAAACACCGATGTATTGGTGGGTGTATTTGCTGGCGTTAGTGGCTGTTGGAGCAATTACCGTATGTACGGTAACATTCCAGAACTGGCGTGTGGCGAATGAAGACCCTGTGAAGTCAATTAAAACGGAATAAATGTCAGTTTTGAGGTATAATAAATTGAATAATAGGTTAATAGCATTATTTAATAGCATTATTAAATAACGCTATTAAATAGTTCAATTAATCAATTATTCGTAATTCATAATTGATTTTTTTTCAATTAATCAATTATTCACACTTCATAATTGATTTTTTGTTACTTTTGCAGAAAATTTTCAGTTAACTCAATAATCAAAAATCAAAAATCAAAAATGATAAATAGTAGAAAATTGCCTGCGGGCATTCAAGATTTCGAGAAGTTGCGTACAGAAGGCTGTTTGTACGTAGACAAAACGATGTATGTATATCAAATGACGCGTGAGGTTTGGCCTTACTTTCTTGCTCGTCCGCGTCGTTTCGGCAAAAGCCTTTTCCTTACTACCCTGAAAGCGTATTTTCTTGGAAAAAAGGAACTTTTCGAGGGCTTGGCTATTGCCGAATTGGAAAAGGAATGGATTGAATATCCGGTTTTTCACATCGATATGAATGTGGAAGCATATTTGAATCTCGATTCGCTATATTCGGCATTGGGAACAAATTTAAGGATATTGGAAGAAAAATGGGGGAAAAGCGATTGCGAAGATACGCCCTCTGCGCGTTTTAACGGTTTGATACGTCGCGCTTACGAACAAACAGGGCTAAAAGTAGTTGTCTTGATTGACGAATACGACAAACCTCTGCTTGGCGCAAGACATGAATTAGATGCTGACGACAAAATACGCGATGTTTTGAAAGGCTTTTACGGCGTTCTCAAAAGCGCCGACGCTTATCTGCGCTTCGTATTTTTGACCGGCGTAACTAAATTTTCGAGAGTTAGCGTCTTCAGCGATTTAAACCACCTGACAGATATAAGTTTGCACAAAAAATATGCCGGAATTTGCGGCATTTCTGAAGCAGAATTGACAACTTTCTTTAAACCGGAAATAAACGCTTTGGCAGAAGAACTTGGCAAAACTTACGACAAAATGCTCAACGAATTGCGAAAACGCTACAATGGTTATCATTTTTCGGAAAATACTGAAGGAGTATATAACCCTTACAGTCTGTTGAGAACTTTTGCGGAAGGAAAAATAAAAGATTTCTGGTTCGAAACCGGCACGCCAACGTTCCTTGTGAGAATGTTGAAGGATTTGAACTTTGATTTGATGCGTTTGGAAAAAGACGTAAAAATACCGGCGCGCTCCATTTCAGAGTACAAAGTCGGAGGCTCCGACCCCGTTCCCTTACTCTATCAAACCGGTTATCTTACCATAAAAAGTTATAATGAACGCTCGGGTACGTATACTTTAGGTTTCCCCAACGAAGAAGTAAAATATGGATTTTTGTATGAACTATTGCCAATGTACATGCCAAAAATCAGTATGACAGAATTTTATGCAGGACTGTTCATAGACGATTTGTATGACAAAAGTCTGGAAGATTTTATGATACGCCTGAAAGCCTTTTTTGCAGGCATTCCCTACGACCTGAACAACAAAACCGAAAGAGACTATCAAACAATATTTTACGTGATATTCAAAATGATGGGACAGCATGTGATAGCCGAGCCGCACACCGCCATTGGACGAGCCGACGCCATTGTTGAAACTGATGATACAGTCTACGCCTTCGAATTTAAACTTACCGAAAACGCCACAGCCGAAGACGCCCTAAAACAAATTGACAAAAGTGGATACCTTACTCCCTACATCGCAAGCGGTAAAAAATTGGTAAAGATAGGCGCGGAGTTCGGCAAAACGGAAAGAGGACTGAATAGATGGGTAATTGAAAAAGTTGAAAGTTGAAAATTGAAAGTTGAAAGTTAGTTGAAAAAATCGAAAATCAAAAATCGAAAATCGAAAATAATGAAGTCAATTATCAGGAATTTAGTATCTGTAATCCGCCGGTTCCAATTGGCGGCAGCCCTCAATATACTTGGGCTTTCGGTTGCTTTTGCAGCCTTTATGGTCATTATGATGCAAGTAGATTATGACTTAAGTTTTGGTAAATGTCACAAAGACCATGACAAGATTTTCCGCGTTGAAGCGGGGCGTCATCCTGCTGTTAATGCCAGTATGTCTCGTCCGTTTGCCGAACTTTTTATTAATTCGTCGCCACATATTGTCAGCGGCGCTATTACCAATTCAACCGGTGTAAATGGGGTTATTCCGTTCACTTTTTATATTGAAAAAGATGGCGAACGTCACTTATTTTCAGATAATTCTAAAGTTGTAACGCCGGAGTTTTTCGATGTGTTTTCTTTTGAATTTGTTGAAGGTTTAAAGGAAGACCGTATAGCTCCCGGAAATGTTTTCATTCCGTTGAGCATGGCGCGAAAATTGTTTGGAAACGAGCCTGCAGTTGGAAAACACATTGTTCACGGCGGATGGGGAAATCAGACAGTGATGGCTGTGTATCGTGATTTTCCGGAAAACACTGTAGTGCAAAATTTAGCATACTTCGCCATTCATCCAAACGAACGTATAAATGAATGGACGACTTTCGGATACAATACTTATATTCGTTTAAATAACGCAGACAACGCATCGTTAGTTGTCGAAAATTTTTTACGAAATTTCAAATTCAGCGATTTTTTTGAGGGTGACGATCAACATTACCTGCATAATGTCAATTTACGCTTAACGGCGCTAAACGACCTTCATTTTGTAACAGACGTAATTAATGATAGAGTTCCTAAAGCGAGCAAACAGATGTTGCTCATTTTGTTTGCCATAGGCATATTAATTATCGTCATTGCTGTGATAAACTTCGTCAATTTCAGTATGGCTATGACGCCCATGCGTGTAAAAAATATCAATACACAGCGCGTATTTGGCGCACAATTGAATACAATACGCGCTGCAATTGTTTTTGAATCAATTTTTTTCTGTTTTATTTCGCTCTTTTTTGCAACAATGTTTTTCTTGCTGTTTAAAAGCAGCCAGTTAGCAAATTTCGTTGACGGCGACATGTCGCTAACAGGTAGACCCGCCATATTGGGCTGTACGGCTTTAGTCGGATTACTTGCCGGATTGCTTGCCGGGCTGTATCCGGCTAAATATATGACCTCATTCGAGCCGGCTTTAGTTTTGAAAGGCAGTTTCGGACTATCGCCAAAAGGTAAAAAAATACGCAGTTCACTGATAGGATTTCAGTATGCTGCCTCTATAGCGCTTATTATTGTCGCAGCCTTTATGTATATGCAGAACAATTTTGTGCAAAAATCTTTAGGTTACGACAAAGATAATCTTATAATCAGCGATATACGAGGAGTAAATCGCGACGTTTTTGAACAAAAAATGAAACAATACATTGGAATTGAAGACGTTGCTTTTTCTTTTGAACTATTGAATACCCAAACATCAAGTGAAAGAATCTTTCGTGGAGCTCGCGACCCGGTTGATGATACAGGTTTTCAATTTGAACTATTCCGCGTAGACCCCAATTTTCTTGAATTAATGCGTATTCCAATTACAGAAGGACGTGATTTTTTACCATCAGACAGAGATTTACAAAATGGCGGATGGATATTTAACGAAACTGCGCGTAAAAAACACAATTTACAGGTTGGCTCTACTATTGATATTGCCGGTATTGGATTTGGTGAAATTGTAGGTTTTATTCCCGATATTAAATTTGCGTCTTTTCATGGCGAATATACGTCTATGGCATTTCAAGTAGAACGACCGGGTAGAAGTTGGGCATACATAAGATTAAATTCAGGCGCCAGTAAACACGAAGCAATGTCGTATATTAATTCCACACTTGCCGAACTTTACCCCGGAAATCAAAATGAAGTTCGTTTTTTCGATGAAGTCCTGCATCGCCTGTATGAAAAGGAAATAGCGTTAAATTTATTGATAACGCTATTCAGTATGCTTGTCATTTTTATTTCAATTGTCGGAGTGTTCGGTTTAGTGATGTTCGATAACGAAAGCAGACGCAAGGAAATAGGTATACGAAAAATTTGCGGCGCCACAACAACGGAAATATTGCTTATGTTCAACAAGGGATATTTGCGCATATTAGCGGTTTGCTTTATCATCACGGTTCCGTTTGCGTGGTATGTAGTCAATCGCTGGTTAGAAAATTTTGCGTACAAAACGCCGATGCATTGGTGGGTGTATTTGCTGGCATTTGCGGCAGTGGGTGTGATAACGGTTTGTACGGTGACGTTTCAGAACTGGAAAGTGGCGAATGACGACCCGGTGAAATCAATAAAGAGCGAGTGAGTAGTCGGTAGTCGTTAGTCATTAGTCGGTAGTTGGTAGTCGTTAGCAAAATCTGCGGTCATCCTAAAAATCTGTGTCATCTGCGTGCAAAAAAAATTAAAAATCAAAAAATAATTCATATCTTTGCCGAAAAAATCAAAAATCGAAAATGGAATATAGTATTAGAAAATTGCCTGCGGGCATTCAGGACTTTGAATATTTGCGTACAACCGGGCACTTGTACGTAGACAAAACAGCGTATATCCATCGTATGGCAACGATGGGTAAGCCTTACTTTCTTGCTCGTCCGCGACGTTTCGGTAAGAGCCTTTTCCTTTCTACCCTGAAAGCGTATTTTCTTGGGAAAAGGAAACTTTTCGAAGGCTTGGCTATTGCCGAATTAGAAAAGGAATGGATTGAATATCCGGTTTTTCACATTGATATGAATGTGGAAGGATATTTGAATATCGATTCGTTGTATTGGGCGTTAGACACCAACTTGAAAGTGATTGAGGCAGTATGGGGAAAAGACGAAAGTGAAAAAAGTCCGGCAGGACGCTTCATAGGGCTTATTCGTCGCGCCCATCAACAAACCGGACGCGAAGTCGTAGTATTGATAGACGAATACGATAAACCTTTGCTTGGCGGCGAAACAAATAAATTGGACGCAAATAATGACATTCGTGAGGTTTTGAAGAGTTTCTACTCTGTTCTCAAAAGCGCCGACGCACATCTGCGTTTTGTATTTCTAACGGGCATAACCAAGTTTTCGCAAGTAAGCATTTTCAGCGTACTGAACCATTTGACTGATATAAGTCTTAACAAAAAATTTGCCGGAATTTGCGGCATTTCCGAAGCAGAACTGACAAATTTTTTTGAACCTGAAATAAGGACTTTGGCGGAAGAACTCGGAAAAACATACGATGAAACGCTCGCCGAACTGAAAAAACGCTACAACGGGTATCATTTTGCAAAGAATTCCGAAGGAATATATAATCCGTACAGCCTTTTGAGAACATTTGCTGCCGGAGACATAAACGATTACTGGTTCGAAACTGGAACGCCAACGTTCCTTGTGAAAATGTTGAAGGATTTGAACTTTGATTTGACACTTTTGGAAAAAGATGTCAATATTCTAGCGCGTTCAATTTTCGATTACAGGGTTGGAGGTTCCGACCCCATACCATTACTATATCAAACAGGTTATCTTACCATAAAAAATTATAATGAGAGGACGGGGACGTATACTTTAGGATTTCCCAACGAAGAAGTCAAATATGGCTTCTTGAATGAACTATTGCCCGTGTACATGCCTAAAATGAATATGACAGAATTCTACGCCGGTCGGTTCATAGACGATTTGTATGACAAAAGTTTGGAAGATTTTATGATTCGTCTGAAAGCCTTTTTTGCAGGCATCCCCTACGACCTGAACAATAAGACCGAAAGAGACTATCAGACAATATTTTATGTGATATTCAAAATGATGGGACAGCATGTGGTAGCCGAACCACACACCGCTATTGGACGCGCCGATGCCATTGTTGAAACCGACGATACAGTCTATGCCTTCGAATTTAAACTTACAGAAAACGCAACAGCCGAAGACGCCCTAAAGCAAATCGATGAAAATGGATACCTTACACCCTACATCGCAAGTGGAAAAAAATTGGTTAAGATTGGCGCAGAGTTCGGCAAAACGGAAAGAGGATTAAGTAGATGGTTGATTGAAAAAGTTGAAAATTGAAAGTTAGTTGAAAATCGAAAATCAAAAATCAAAAATGGAATATAGTATTAGAAAATTGCCTGCGGGCATTCAGGATTTTGAATATTTGCGTACAACCGGGCACTTGTACGTAGACAAAACAGCGTATATCCATCGTTTGGCAACTATGGGTAAGCCTTATTTTCTTGCTCGTCCGCGTCGTTTTGGCAAGAGCCTTTTCCTTACTACCCTGAAGGCGTATTTTCTGGGGAAGAAAGAACTTTTCGAGGGTTTGGCTATTGCCGAATTGGAAAAAGAATGGCTCGAATATCCGGTTTTTCATATTGATATGAATGTGGAAGGATATTTGAATATCGATTCGTTGTATTGGGCGTTAGACACCAACTTGAAAGTGATTGAGGCGGTATGGGGAAAAGACGAAAGTGAAAAAAGCCCGGCAGGACGCTTCATAGGGCTTATTCGTCGCGCCCATCAACAAACCGGACGCGAAGTCGTAGTTTTGATAGACGAATACGATAAACCTCTGCTTGGCGGCGAATCAAATAAATTGGACGCAAATGCTGATATTCGTGAACTTTTGAAGAGTTTCTACTCCGTTCTCAAAAGCGCCGATGCACATCTGCGCTTCGTGTTTCTAACGGGCATAACAAAGTTTTCGCAAGTAAGCATATTCAGCGTACTGAACCATTTGACGGATATTAGTTTGTATGAAGACTATGCCGGCATTTGTGGTATTTCCGAAACCGAACTTACAACCTTTTTTGAGCCGGAAATACAAGCCTTGTCTAAAAAACTACGTAAAACATACGATAAAACACTCGCTGAACTGAAAAAACACTATAACGGGTATCATTTTGCAAAGAATTCCGAAGGAATATATAATCCGTACAGCCTGTTGAGAACATTTGCTGCCGGAGACATAAACGATTATTGGTTTGAAACGGGTACGCCCACGTTCCTTGTACGAATGTTGAAAAGTTTGAACTTTGATTTGACGCTTTTGGAAAAAGATGTAAATATTCCGGCGCGCTCAATTTTCGATTACAGGGTGGGAGGTTCCGACCCCGTGCCATTGCTCTATCAAACCGGTTATTTAACTATAAAAAACTATATAGAACGGTCGCGGTCGTATGTTTTAGGGTTCCCAAACGAAGAAGTAAAATATGGCTTTTTGAATGAACTATTGCCCGTTTACATGCCAAAATTCAGTATGACAGAGTTCTATGCCGGTTTTTTCATAGACGATTTGTATGACAAAAGTCTGGAAGATTTTATGATTCGTCTGAAAGCCTTTTTTGCAGGCATCCCCTACGACTTGAACAACAAGACCGAAAGAGACTATCAAACAATATTTTATGTGATATTCAAAATGATGGGACAGCATGTGGTAGCCGAGCCGCACACCGCCATCGGACGCGCCGATGCCATTGTTGAAACCGACGATACAGTCTATGCCTTCGAATTTAAACTTACCGAAAACGCTACCGCCGAAGATGCCCTCAAACAAATCGACAAAAGTGGATACCTGACGCCCTATATCGCAAGCGGAAAAAAATTGGTAAAGATAGGCGCGGAGTTCGGCAAAACGGAAAGAGGATTAAGCAGATGGGTAATTGAAAAAGTTGAAAATTGAAAGTTAGTTGAAAAAATCGAAAATCAAAAATCAAAAATCGAAAATTATGAAACCTATCATCAGAAATTTAATATCCGTTATTCGCCGGTTTAAGTTGGCGGCAGCCCTTAATATACTTGGGCTTTCGGTTGCTTTTGCAGCCTTCATTATAATCATGGTTCAGGTGGATTATGATTTTAGTTTCGACAAGTGTCATAAGGACTATGACAAGATTTTCCGCTTAGAGATTTCTTATCCAAATATTACGCGGGCTGTTATTTGTCGTCCTTTTGCCGAACATTTTTTCGTATCGTCGCCCCATATTCTTGCCGGAGCCCTAACTCAATCATTCGAAGACAGAACGGCTTTCTATGTAGAAAATGACGGAGTACGGCATTTTTATGAGGAAACAGCATTAACCGTATCGTCAGGTTTTGCCGATGTGTTTACTTTTGATTTCGTTGAAGGGTCAAAATATGCTCTGAAAATTCCAAATATGGTGGCTATACCGTTGAGCCTGTCGCGTAAACTGTTCGGAAATGAACCCGCAGTTGGCAAACACCTGGGCAATTTTGCTGCGGTAGGTGCAGTTTATCGCGATTTTCCTGCCAACACAATCGTCAAAAACCACATCTACAGACCTATGCCGGAAAACGAAAATTTAGACGGATGGAACAACAACAACTATCACGTATATATTCGCGTCAATCATCCGTCAAATGCACCATTATTATTAGGAAATCTCGAGCGTATCATGGAAGACGACAAGTCAATTTTTGGGGGACAGGAAATTCGGTGGTTAGGCGAAAATATGAGTTTACGGCTCACAGCATTGCCCGAGATACACTTCACAACCGATGTAGCATTTGACAACACGCCAAAAGCAAGTAAACAGATATTGCTGATTTTGTTTACTATAGCCATAATTATCGTTGTCATTGCGGCTATCAATTTCATCAATTTCAGTACTGCGCTTACGCCTGTGCGCGTGAAAAGCATAAACACGAAACACATATTGGGCGCCAGTCGCAATATGATACGTTTATCGCTTGTTTTTGAAGCGATTTTCATCTGTTTGTTATCGTATATCTTTGCGCTTTGGTTAGTTTTAGCGTTTCAGAATACGCCATTGGCGACGTTGGTAGACACCGAATTGTCGCTTGCCGCTAATCCGTTAATCGTTGTGATAGCGGTTTTGATTGCGCTGCTTGTAGGCATACTTGCCGGCGTCTATCCGGCGTTTAAAATGACCTCGTTTGAGCCGGCGTTAGCCTTGAAGGGAAGTTTCGGGCTGTCGCCCAAAGGAAAAAATTTGCGAAATGCGATGATAGGTGTTCAGTATATTGCATCGTTGGCGTTAATTACAGGCGCCTGGTTCATGTATTTGCAGAATAATTTTATGAAGCATGGACCTTTAGGATATGACAAGGACAATTTGATTGTAACCAATATTTCAACTATTTACGACAGTAAAGACGCATTTGTTAATCAAATAAAAGCCTATCCCGAAATAGAAGACGTTACATTTTCGCAGTTTCTTTTGTCGAGCCGCGACCAATATTCAGGATGGGGGCGAAGTTACAAGGGTGAAAATTTAAGTTTTCAGTGTCTTCCGGTTCATTACACTTTTCTTCAAGTTATGGGAATAGAGATTTCCGAAGGTCGTAATTTCAGACAGGAAGATGGCCACGATTTCAGCACAAGCGCATTTATCTTCAATGAAACAGCGCGACAAAGATATCATTTGGAACTCAACACGTCTCTTGATAGAGGCGGTGAAATAGTAGGTTTCATGCCCGATGTCAAATTCGCTTCTTTCCGCTCGGCAGTAGAGCCAATGGCATTTTATGTGTTTTACGAATACAGAACGAATTTTGCGCATATAAGACTAAATGCAGGCGCAGACAAACGTGCTGCAATATCGCATATTAATTCTACTCTTGCAGAATTTGATGCAGACCATCAGTTTAATCTTACTTTTTATGACGAAGTGATATCGAAATCATACGAAAAGGAAGGTTCATTGAGTTCGCTAATTTCTATTTTTAGCATACTTGCAATATTCATATCTATCGTTGGCGTATTCGGATTAGTAGTGTTCGACAGCGAATGTAGACGAAAGGAAATAGGAATACGTAAAGTGCACGGAGCCACCACTTTGAGCATAATCGTTATGTTCAACAAGGCTTATTTTAAGATATTGGCGGTTTGCTTTGTGATAGCGGCTCCGCTTGCGTGGTATGCGGTCAGTCGCTGGTTAGAAAATTTTGCGTACAAAACGCCGATGTATTGGTGGGTGTATCTGCTGGCGTTTGTGGCAGTATCAGCAATTACGGTGTGTACAGTGACGTTTCAGAATTGGAAGGCAGCGAATGACGACCCGGTGAAGTCGTTAAAGAGCGAGTGAGTAGTCGGTAGTCGTTAGTCGGTAGTCATTAGTCATTAGCAAAATCTGCGGTCATCCTAAAAATCTGCGTCATCTGCGTGCAAAAAAAATTAAAAATCAAAAAATAATTCATATCTTTGCCGAAAAAATCAAAAATCGAAAATGGAATATAGTATTAGAAAATTGCCTGCGGGCATTCAGGACTTTGAATATTTGCGTACAACCGGGCACTTGTACGTAGACAAAACAGCGTATATCCATCGTATGGCAACGATGGGTAAGCCTTACTTTCTTGCTCGTCCGCGACGTTTCGGTAAGAGCCTTTTCCTTTCTACCCTGAAAGCGTATTTTCTTGGGAAAAGGAAACTTTTCGAAGGCTTGGCTATTGCCGAATTAGAAAAGGAATGGATTGAATATCCGGTTTTTCACATTGATATGAATGTGGAAGGATATTTGAATATCGATTCGTTGTATTGGGCGTTAGACACCAACTTGAAAGTGATTGAGGCAGTATGGGGAAAAGACGAAAGTGAAAAAAGTCCGGCAGGACGCTTCATAGGGCTTATTCGTCGCGCCCATCAACAAACCGGACGCGAAGTCGTAGTATTGATAGACGAATACGATAAACCTTTGCTTGGCGGCGAAACAAATAAATTGGACGCAAATAATGACATTCGTGAGGTTTTGAAGAGTTTCTACTCTGTTCTCAAAAGCGCCGACGCACATCTGCGTTTTGTATTTCTAACGGGCATAACCAAGTTTTCGCAAGTAAGCATTTTCAGCGTACTGAACCATTTGACTGATATAAGTCTTAACAAAAAATTTGCCGGAATTTGCGGCATTTCCGAAGCAGAACTGACAAATTTTTTTGAACCTGAAATAAGGACTTTGGCGGAAGAACTCGGAAAAACATACGATGAAACGCTCGCCGAACTGAAAAAACGCTACAACGGGTATCATTTTGCAAAGAATTCCGAAGGAATATATAATCCGTACAGCCTTTTGAGAACATTTGCTGCCGGAGACATAAACGATTACTGGTTCGAAACTGGAACGCCAACGTTCCTTGTGAAAATGTTGAAGGATTTGAACTTTGATTTGACACTTTTGGAAAAAGATGTCAATATTCTAGCGCGTTCAATTTTCGATTACAGGGTTGGAGGTTCCGACCCCATACCATTACTATATCAAACAGGTTATCTTACCATAAAAAATTATAATGAGAGGACGGGGACGTATACTTTAGGATTTCCCAACGAAGAAGTCAAATATGGCTTCTTGAATGAACTATTGCCCGTGTACATGCCTAAAATGAATATGACAGAATTCTACGCCGGTCGGTTCATAGACGATTTGTATGACAAAAGTTTGGAAGATTTTATGATTCGTCTGAAAGCCTTTTTTGCAGGCATCCCCTACGACCTGAACAATAAGACCGAAAGAGACTATCAGACAATATTTTATGTGATATTCAAAATGATGGGACAGCATGTGGTAGCCGAACCACACACCGCTATTGGACGCGCCGATGCCATTGTTGAAACCGACGATACAGTCTATGCCTTCGAATTTAAACTTACAGAAAACGCAACAGCCGAAGACGCCCTAAAGCAAATCGATGAAAATGGATACCTTACACCCTACATCGCAAGTGGAAAAAAATTGGTTAAGATTGGCGCAGAGTTCGGCAAAACGGAAAGAGGATTAAGTAGATGGTTGATTGAAAAAGTTGAAAATTGAAAGTTAGTTGAAAATCGAAAATCAAAAATCAAAAATGGAATATAGTATTAGAAAATTGCCTGCGGGCATTCAGGATTTTGAATATTTGCGTACAACCGGGCACTTGTACGTAGACAAAACAGCGTATATCCATCGTTTGGCAACTATGGGTAAGCCTTATTTTCTTGCTCGTCCGCGTCGTTTTGGCAAGAGCCTTTTCCTTACTACCCTGAAGGCGTATTTTCTGGGGAAGAAAGAACTTTTCGAGGGTTTGGCTATTGCCGAATTGGAAAAAGAATGGCTCGAATATCCGGTTTTTCATATTGATATGAATGTGGAAGGATATTTGAATATCGATTCGTTGTATTGGGCGTTAGACACCAACTTGAAAGTGATTGAGGCGGTATGGGGAAAAGACGAAAGTGAAAAAAGCCCGGCAGGACGCTTCATAGGGCTTATTCGTCGCGCCCATCAACAAACCGGACGCGAAGTCGTAGTTTTGATAGACGAATACGATAAACCTCTGCTTGGCGGCGAATCAAATAAATTGGACGCAAATGCTGATATTCGTGAACTTTTGAAGAGTTTCTACTCCGTTCTCAAAAGCGCCGATGCACATCTGCGCTTCGTGTTTCTAACGGGCATAACAAAGTTTTCGCAAGTAAGCATATTCAGCGTACTGAACCATTTGACGGATATTAGTTTGTATGAAGACTATGCCGGCATTTGTGGTATTTCCGAAACCGAACTTACAACCTTTTTTGAGCCGGAAATACAAGCCTTGTCTAAAAAACTACGTAAAACATACGATAAAACACTCGCTGAACTGAAAAAACACTATAACGGGTATCATTTTGCAAAGAATTCCGAAGGAATATATAATCCGTACAGCCTGTTGAGAACATTTGCTGCCGGAGACATAAACGATTATTGGTTTGAAACGGGTACGCCCACGTTCCTTGTACGAATGTTGAAAAGTTTGAACTTTGATTTGACGCTTTTGGAAAAAGATGTAAATATTCCGGCGCGCTCAATTTTCGATTACAGGGTGGGAGGTTCCGACCCCGTGCCATTGCTCTATCAAACCGGTTATTTAACTATAAAAAACTATATAGAACGGTCGCGGTCGTATGTTTTAGGATTCCCCAACGAGGAAGTCAAATATGGCTTCTTGAATGAACTATTGCCCGTGTACATGCCAAAATTCAGTATGACAGAGTTCTATGCCGGTTTTTTCATAGATGATTTGTATGACAAAAGTTTGGAAGATTTTATGATACGTCTGAAAGCCTTTTTTGCAGGCATACCCTACGACCTGAACAACAAAACCGAAAGAGACTATCAGACAATATTTTATGTGATATTCAAAATGATGGGACAGCATGTGGTAGCCGAGCCGCACACCGCCATCGGTCGCGCCGATGCCATTGTTGAAACCGACGATACTGTCTACGCCTTCGAATTTAAACTTACAGAAAACGCTACAGCCGAAGACGCTCTCAAGCAAATCGACAAAAGTGGATACCTTACGCCCTATATCGCAAGCGGTAAAAAATTGGTAAAGATAGGCGCAGAGTTCGGCAAAACGGAAAGAGGATTAAGTAGGTGGGTAATTGAAAAAGTTGAAAATTGAAAATTGAAAGTTAGTTGAAAAAATCAAAAATCAAAAATTAAAAATCAAAAATTAAAAATAATGAAACCAATTTTAAAAAATTTAGTATCTGTAGTCCGCCGTTTCAAGTTGGCGGTAGTCCTTAATATACTTGGGCTTTCGGTTGCTTTTGCAGCCTTTATGATAATCATGATTCAGGTGGATTATGATTTCGGCTTCGACCGGTTCCACAAGGATTATGACAGGATTTTTCGCGTGGAATTAAACTGGGCTAACACTGGTGTACAAGCGGTTATTTCCCGTCCGCTTGCCGAACGTTTTTTTGAATCCTCGCCGCATATTCTCGCCGGAGCTATTGCTAATCCGTGGGGAGGAGAAGTGTTTTTCCACGTCGAAAGTAACGGTGCGCGTAATTACTTCAGAGAAACAGGAATAGGCGTCAGTCCCGAATTTTTAGACGTTTTTACATTTGGGATAGTCGAAGGTGTAGAAAATGCTCTGGAAATACCTGATAATGTGCTTATTCCGCAGAGCCTTGCACGAAAATTATTCGGACACGAATCGGCAGTTGGAAAACAAATTGTCTACAGTTGGGGAAACAGGACAGTAGGAGCGGTTTATCGCGATTTTCCGGAAAACTCGGTTGTCAATAACTACATATATGGCGCTATACCGGAAAATGAGAACAAAAATAATTGGGGCAACCAAAATTATATTGTATACGTTCGCGTCAACGATGCCTCCAACGCTCCATTGCTGTGGGATAATTTTCGGCGAAATTTTGACCTTGCGGCAGCCTTATCGGAAGCATGGGGGCAGCAAGTTGATTTGGACGAAATAGGTTTAGGCTTACGACTCACAGCTTTGCCCGATATTCATTTTGTTACCGATGTTTCGTTTGACCAGACTCCCAAAGCAAGCCGACAAATGCTTATGATACTGTTTGCTATTGGCATTGTGATTATAGTCATAGCCGGCATCAATTTTACTAATTTCAGTACGGCGCTCACGCCCATGCGTATCAAAAATATAAATACGCAGAGGGTTTTTGGCGCACAATTGTTAACCATACGTTTGGCAATTGTTTTTGAAGCGGTATTTTTTGCGGCGTTATCCTACTTTGTTGCACTATTACTGATTTTAGCGTTCAAAGGCAGTCCGCTGGCGCAATTGATAGACGCCGATTTATCATTTGCCGCTCATCCGTTGATTTTCGGTGGCACGGCTATAGTGGCAATAATTGCGGGCTTTCTTGCAGGGGTTTATCCGTCGGGATATATGACCTCGTTTGAACCGGCGTTAGTGTTAAAAGGAAGTTTCGGGCTGTCGCCAAAAGGCAGACAGTTGCGCAATGCATTAATCGGAATACAGTTTATCGCCTCTTTTGCGCTTATTATAGGCGCATCGTTCATGTATCTGCAAAACCGCTTTATGCAAAAGTCGCCTTTAGGCTACCAGCGCGACGAGTTGATTGTGACCAATATAGGCAGATTGCAGGAGCATCGCGAACCTTTTACGAATCAACTCAAGTCGTTTGCCGGAATAGACGATGTGACCTTTGGCGAACGGCTTTTGTCGAGCACCGACCAATACATGGGCTGGGGGCGGCAGTACAGGGGCGAAAATATCAGTTTTCAAATTATTCCGGTACACTATACGTTTTTGGAGGTTATGGGCATTGAAATTACCGAGGGGCGTAGTTTTCGTCAGGAGGATGCCGAAACGCAATATGGCGCGTTCGTATTCAACGAAACAGCGCGTCGGCAATACAATATGGAGCTTAACACTTCGATTGATAACTTTGGAGAAATCGTTGGTTTTATGTCTGATGTTAAGTTTGCGTCTTTTCGTACAGAGGTTGTTCCTATGTGTTTTTATGTGTGGGGAACTCAAAATTGGGGCAGCCAAACCAATCAAGCCTATATCAAAGTTAAGGCTGGCGCCGATTTGCGCGCGGCAATGTCGCACATACGCGCCACGCTTGCCGAGTTTAGCCCCGAATTTCACTCGCTAATAGAAGTTACTTTCTTTGACGAGGTATTGCAGCGACTCTACGAAAAGGAAAGCGCCACGAGCTCGCTTATAACGTTGTTCAGCCTGTTGGCAATATTTATATCTATCGTGGGCGTATTTGGTTTGGTGGTCTTCGACAGCCAATACAGACGCAAAGAAATAGGCATTCGTAAAGTGCACGGAGCCACCACTTTTAGTATCATCGCGATGTTCAACAAGGGATATTTAATAATACTGGCGGTTTGCTTCGTAATAGCGGCTCCGCTTGCGTGGTATGCCGTCACGCGCTGGTTGGAAAATTTTGCATACAAAACGCCGATGTATTGGTGGGTGTATCTGCTGGCGTTTGTGGCTGTGGGAGCTATAACGGTTTGTACGGTGACGTTTCAGAATTGGAAGGTGGCGAATGATGACCCGGTGAGGTCTATAAAGAGCGAATAAAAAGAATATATTTTGTTAGATTGATATTTTTTTTGTATTTTTGTCGCGTAATTTTAAACTAAAAAAATGCGTAGATTTAATGTAACCGGGATTTGTGTGCCCCACATGCACTACATGGTGGATATCAGCCAGAAAATAGACAAAATCTTTGATATGGTTGAGTACGGGTATTATTTCACCATCAATCGCGGTCGTCAGTATGGAAAAACGACGACTATTTGGCGGTTAAGAAAACGGTTGCCTGCGGACTATATTTGTGCGAGCATCAGTTTTCAGTTTTCGGAAGAGGAGATGTTTGCCAACGAGGAAGGATTTTGTCAGGCGCTATTAAAGCGAATTCATGCCGCTTTGTTGAACGCTGACGAAGAAGAAGCCAATTTATGGCTTGACGAAAGCGTTATTAATTTTTATAAATTAAGCTCTTTTATCACAAAAAGGAGTAGAGGCAAAAAAGTAGTTTTAATCATCGATGAAGCCGACGAAGCTTCGAACAACAATCTTTTTGTAAGATTCCTCAAAATGTTGAGAGATAAGTATTTGATGCGGGCGGCAGGCGATGACCATACTTTTCACAGCGTCATTCTTGCAGGGGTTTACGATGTCAGGAACCTGAAACAGAAGATGATATTGCATGGTAAATATGAGCCCAGTTCGGGCGAAAGTCCCGTTAACTCGCCCTGGAACATTGCCGTAGATTTTGATATAGACATGTCATTTTCGGCGCCCGAAATAGAAACCATGCTCACAGACTACGAAAACGAGCATCATACCGGAATGGATATCAGCGCAATAGCAAAAGAAATTCGTTTCTACACAAGTGGTTATCCTTATTTGGTTTCAAGAATTTGTCAATTGATTGAAACCAAATTAGCTCGAAACTGGACTGTTGAAGGCGTTCAGGAAGCGCTAAAAATAATATTGAATGAAAACAGCACTCTGTTTGACGATTTGTTCAAAAAAATAGAAGACAATACCGACTTGCAAAATCTGTTGTATTATTTAACGGTCAGTAAAAAAGAAATATCTTTTAACGCACATGACCCGGTAATCAAAACAGGTTTAATGTTTTGTTTTTTAGCAAAAAGCGGCAGCAAATTAACAGTACACAATAAAATTTTTGAAATTGCTGTAACCGACTATTTTATTTCAAGAAACATAACAACGCCCAGATATAAAAATGTGCGCGATGTTTTGAAAAACGAAATAATCACAGACAATATTTTCGACATGGAACTCTGCCTAACGAAATTCAAACAGCATTATTCGGAAATATATACTGAAAAAGACCTTGATTTTTTGGAACGAGACGGCAAACTCATCTTCCTGACCTACTTAAAACCATTGATAAATGGTATTGGTTTTTATCATTTTGAATCCGAAACTCGCGACCACGGCAAAATGGACCTGGTAATAGACTTTCTCAAACAGCAATTTATCCTCGAAATGAAACTCTGGTATGGCGGCAAACAACATGAAGCGGCATACAAGCAACTTGCCAATTACCTGAAATCCAAAAATATTGACTGCGGCTATCTTCTGACCTTCGATTTTCGTAAAAAGGCAGCCACCGATTTCATCGAACCTAAATGGATAGAATTGGAAGGTAAACGGATTTTTGACGTAGTGGTGAGAGTTGGAAATGGAGAAGTTGAAAATTGAAAATATGAAAGCAATACTTCGTAATTTAGTTTCTGTTATCCGTCGCTTCAAGTTAGCGGCTACCCTAAACGTTTTAGGGCTTTCGGTTGCTTTTGCAGCCTTTATGGTCATTATGATACAGTTAAATTATCATTACGGTTTCGACAAGTGTCACAAAGACCATGACAAAATTTTCAGATTAGAGGTTTATGTTCCGCAAATTACGCCAACATTCATTCCGATGTTTCCGCGTCCGTTTGCCGATGCATTTTTCGAATCGTCGCCTCATATCGAGGCAGGCGCAATAACCAATCATGCTGTGGAATCGATTGGCGGCAGCGGTAGCAGTCATGCGTTTTTTCATGTCGAAACAGAAGGTGGTGCAAGACGATATTACAAAGAAAAAGTAGTGGCTGTAGCCTCTGAGTTTTTCGACGTATTTACCTTTGATTTTGTTGAAGGCTCTACAGATGGACACGTTGGAACAGAACATATTATCATCCCGCAGAGCATAGCGCGAAAATTGTTTGGAAATCAACCGGCAGCAGGCAAACAGATTATTTTAGACGACGGAACAAATCTAACAGTATTGGCGGTATATCGCGATTTCCCGACTAATACCATCATAGAAAACATGATATTTTCTATTTTGAACCCCGATGAAAACAGAAACAACTGGGGCAATTTTCAATACGTTATTTTTATTCGCGTCAACGACCCGTCAAACGCCCCTTTGATTTTAGACAATTTTACTAATACTTTTGATTTTGCAAGAGCCTTCGGGCAGGATTTCAGCGTTGAAGAATGGGAAATTGATTTTAGACTTACCGCACTGAGCGACATCCACTTTACACAAAACATGCAATACGATTTTGCGCCAAAGGTAAGCCGTCAAACGTTGATGATTTTGTTTGCCATTGCTATAGTTATAGTCGTAATTGCGGGTATCAACTTCACTAACTTCAGCATGGCTCTTACTCCCATGCGCATCAAAAACATCAACACGCAGCGTGTGTTGGGAGCCTTGCAAAGCACAATACGCGCGACAATAGTTTTTGAAGCGGTTTTCTTCAGCTTGTTGTCATATTTTGTTGCGCTGCTGCTGATATTATTGTTTAAAGCCACACCATTAGCGGGTCTGATAGATTCTGACTTGTCGTTTGCGTCTCATCCGTTGATTTTTGGAGGCGCTTCATTAGTGACGCTGCTTGTCGGTTTTCTTGCCGGCGCATATCCGGCGCGTTACATGACCTCCTTTGAGCCGGCGCTGGTATTGAAGGGCAGCTTCGGACTGACACCCAAAGGCAGAATGTTGCG
>Ga0099364_10003856_pt1 | contig 22996 bp, 22 predicted proteins | sample TergutTh196P3_FD_73070 | JGI IMG/M metagenome (GOLD analysis project Ga0099364, IMG submission 73070) | Microcerotermes parvus P3 segment gut microbial communities from Pointe-Noire, Republic of the Congo - Th196 P3 | ecosystem: Host-associated > Arthropoda: Insects > Digestive system > Gut ...
TTTGATGATTTGCCCCATTCATTATAAAATTAACTCCTGAAGCAATTTGACAAAATTTTCCAATAATTAATTTATCATTATAAAAGTCGTAAAAATGAGTTACATTTTTTTCAAAGTCTATATCACTAAAATATGTAAAATCTCCAACCTCTATATTTTTATTCTTAATTGTTGGCTTTATATAAGTTACAGTTTTTATATTTGGGACAGGGAATATAACATTTGGATCAGGTAATACAGTATTTTCCAAAAAATACCTCCTTATGTATTCATACTATAAATATTGTAACATTTACATTCATCATCATCTGGTATTTCAGAATGAGACGTTACATCAAAGAAATGAACATAATCGTCTATATATTCTGGCGTCAATTTAACTATGCTAATATTCATCTTTTACTTCCTACATAATTATGCTATCATTTTCTACCACTTTCATAAAATTCTATTATTTTTAGTGCCAGTTCTTCTGGATTATCTTCATTTACTGTATGTCCCGATTTTTTCAGAAATAATAATTTTGCATTATTTATATTATTATAATTACAATCTTTATTTTCAATAATTTCTAATAAATCTATACAAACAAAAATTTCTTTTTTTTCCATAAATGAGAGAGTTTTATTCCAACTTGATGAATTTTGTCCTAATCCATGAATTAAAACATATTTCATTAATGTTTACCTCTTATAATGATGCATGAAAATAATATATTTCTTTATTTATTTTGTCAAGCATTATTCACTATTTAGGTACATTATTGTCAATTTATATGGGAACAACAGGTAAAAGAAAGTACCCTATTTTTCCTTTATTCCATTGTCCATTACTATGGCACCAAGTCTGATTATCGAAATGAAGTCGAATGGTATCGTTCCATTTGTAACCGATTTCTTGAACTAATTCATAAATACCATACTTAAATAAATTGTCCCAAGATTGAATATCATTTAATTCATAACACACCCATTTCGATACAGGTAAACGAAATGAGAACAATTCACCTTTTGAAAACGCGGAATAATCATGATTTTCTATTTTTTCAACACAAACTATACTGCAAAAATCAAATCCAGAACAATTCATACCACATGAAAGACAGTCTGATAAGCATAGCCATACTTCCTGTGTTTCTGTGGCTAATTTATCAATTTTTCCATTCTCGATGAGCTGTTTAACAAATAAATCAAGAGAACCATCTCCCTCATTTGTAGGTTTTTTGTAACCTATCATTTCATGTTCCGGTTTTTCAATGATGGTAAGTTTTATTCCTTTTACGTTAAATTCATTTGTACTCATGTCTAAAACCCCTTCTGTGTTTACCCAGTTTTTCTATTTTTGTAAAATTCATCTATAGCTACAAGATAATCTGGTAGTTTTTCCAAATCAGGCTTCCCGAACTCAAATACAGTACCATCGCATTTTTCATAAACAGAACTATCAATCGTATAAATTTTCCTGTGCTTACACTTGCCATCATGTTCATTGCCACAATGACTACAATTGCCATGAGTGCCTGTAAACACATCTTTAATATGCACAGGAGCGTTTTCTATGTAAATACGGTGCTTATCAATATTTGAAAAATAAAGCCGTAAGGCAATTTCATGATCACGGATATAAATTCGAGCGACAACTTTTTTAGCCTTAACACCCAGTTTGCAATAAATCAACATATATCGTCCCCACATATATCCCTTGAAGTGACCGTTATTCTCAATACCCCAGCCTCGCTCCAGTAAAGCGGCATCAAACGCCGTGATAAACACTTTGTCTTCTATACTGATATAGTCAAAACGAGATTCTTCAAGTAATTGTTTTGTATTGCTTTCCGCCATATTCCCATTCTCCCGTACATAATATAAATCATCTACTTAAAATATAATTATCATTTTTATATATTTTTGTCAATGGGGTTTTTCGCACTATAGCCCGCCTCAAGCGGGCGTATATATACAATCCTGTTATATACAGTTTGGGTTGCTTTTTTTTATTCTACATTCATTATATTTCCTTTATTTTTTTCTATCTGATATTTTTATATACACATGCTTTGGTACTCTTTCTTCTTTTATTGATTCTCTTCTAAATATTACTAATTCTTTTGCATATTCTAACTCTTTTTTGTTTGGATCTACTAAGCGTAATACCACTTGACTTGGAGAACTACATACATTCTTTAGTTCATTTCCATATATTTTAAATGTCTTTCCTGGTGCACAAATATTACAATGATGACAATACACCATATTTTTAATAATTATATCATCTATTCCTTTATTTTCAAAAAAATCAATGAAATGCTTATCATATTGAGTATATATCCATAAATGAAAATTATCTACATTATCCCCAGTTTTTATATAACAAACACGTTTATTTTTATAATTAAAATTGTAAGAATTCATTGATGCCCATCTAGGTGCCATTTTTAATTCTGTTAAGAATGAATAAAAATCAAATGCTGTTTTTTGTTTATCTTTGGGTAATATATTTAAAATTGTTTCAATATTAGGCTTTATTTCCTTTTGTTCTTTATAATTTGAACCAATCTCATTATCTAACATATAGTGCTCCTTAATCATTTTTGGATATAATACACTATTTTAATTCTTTTATTAATTCATTTTTATTATTTATCATATTTTTTGACAATTTGGACAATAAAAAACAGAACCGCCTAAATATGCCTCTTTAATAATTTTATTTTTACACCGAAAACAAGGCTTCTGGACAGTATTACGGCTTACTCTGCATGGGTATCTCCCCAATTTACCATATATATCCTTATCAATATCCTTTCCGCCGGCAGAGATAATTGCTGACGGTACTGTTTTTATAGCCTTGAAAATTTGTTGTATTTCAGTTTTATTTAATGTTTCTATTTTTCTTTTGGGATTTATCCGGGCTTCCCATAAAATATCCTGTAATAAATTATTATCTATTCCGGGAATTCGATTTTTAGTCGCTAATAACTGTTTTACAGATAAAGTTTTACCCGTCTCCTTGTTAATTAAAGTATTAAAAAAGTCCAATGCAAATTTTTTTGAATTAATCATTGGAAAATCAGATTTATATCCAATCGCATCGCCACTTTCATCTACATTAAACAAGAATAACGCTCCTCCAAGCAATGCCGAATATGACAAGTAACTTCCATCTTCAAATTCCAGTAAAAGTTGATGTTTTTTTACAGGTTTTTCTTCAGAACTGGTATATCGTGGAACAATATCGCTTATTAATGCACGTTCCCCAGTATATAAAAAATTATATAATCCATATCCCCCTGTGTTTACATCAGCCCGTTCAATTTTTTTCTTTTTGAGATATTTGGCAACATCATTTGCTGCTAGAGCGTCAGTAAAGGCTCGCTCCGGTTTCATCGCAAACCAAACAAAAGTATGTGGATTTTGATTAGCTATAACATTTTTTATAGTTTTCCCAACAATTGATTTTTCAAATTGCTTATTTATAACATATGCTGTAGCAATATTCATGCTATATCCTCCAAATGGTTCTATAACCGTTCCGTTTGTATATAATGCTTATATTGTTATGTTAGTATCTTTGAAAAAGTCCTGATTTATCACACATCCTGTAAATAAAATATTATTCTCTATGTTCTGCATGCGTTCTTTTTGGTGGGTATCAATATTATTTGTGTCAAAAAACCAACTGAATTTACATATTTGTCGGTACTTCATAAAGAACGGTATTTTATTTAGCCAATAATCACTTAAATGGTTAGCAGAAAGGTAACCTTTGATGAAATTAGCAATTATTTTTTTCGTGAAATCATTCCCTGCGTTGTCTTTCCGTCCCCACCATAATCCATGATATAGTGCTATTCCAATATCGAGAGCAAACCAGCCGTACAAGCAGTCGTCGAAGTCAAAAACATTAATTTTATCGCCGTCTATATAGAAATTCCATTGGTGTAAATCGTTATGAATTAATCCGTAAGAATCTTTGTCTTTGGGCAGCGCCATCATCTCGCTAATTAAATCCTCAACGATTTTATTAACTGAAGGACAGCTTTTTACATTATCATCAAGAGCAAACCTACCATCAAATGAACTGCGAATACAATTGTTGTTCACGGCCTTGAAATCTTTTGTAAGACTGTGAATGTTTCCCATTTCTTTGCCCCAACTGTAAAATATTTTTTCATTCCATTTATTCGGATCATTTTTATCCCAAAATGTACCAGATACAAACTCAAATGATGTGATAATAAAATTATTTCCCTCATCCAGTGCTGAAAAAGCAAGATCACCTATGGTACTTTTTAAAGGTAATCCAACTCCAATATTGTTTTGTGCGAGATAATACAGCCAATCCATCTCGGCTTTTATTTCATTAATATCAGAACGGTTTGAAAATCTCAGAATATAAGGCTTTCCGTCTTTTTTGAACATATAAATTTGATTTGTGGAATCACTAATAAATTCTAGCGTATTTGCATTAAAACCATAATTCTTCGATGCAATTTTTAACAAATTATCTGATACCATTTTTGTCCCCTATGTTCCCATATATTATATATATTATCTATATTATCTATATTATCTATATTATCTATATTATCTATATTATCTATATTATCTATATTATCTATATTATCTACATTGATACCATATCCCAATAATTATCTTTTGTCAATATATTTTTTCATTATTCTCAAAAAATTTAGGGCAAATAGCATATATAACTTACAATTATATCATAATCATTTTGTTAATATTTTCAAAATAATGTTTTGGGTTGTATTTCGCCTAACTCAATTTATGCGAAGGTTTTTTGCTTTTGTATATGTGTTTCCCTTTTTTTCCTCTGCCATTATTCTAAAATTTTATAATTGTTCTTATTTTTATTCAATTTCTCATTACCATGTTTAAAATGCCCTGTCACCTTTGCCATAATTAATTGTGCCTCTATTCCATCAATTTTTTCTATATCCAATATAAAGCTTTCTGCTCTACTGCCATTTAAGGTAGTTACTATCTTTCCATTCCATGAAATAAAAACCTTTTTATCTTTAGTAATTCTGTATGAGAATATTTCTTCATTAAGCTTTCCTCTTTTGTCTACTGGGTTATCCATATTTTCCTCTATGCTAATTAATTTTATTTAACACTATACTTAAATATTCTTTTTGTTAATATGTCTTCCATGTCTTAAATATATAGCATTTTTGTAACTATTTTTACATATTTTTACCAATTCAAGAACAATTGCACATAACTCAATTTATGCGAAGGTTTTTTGCTTTTACAAGTCTTTATTTATTTTATTTTCTTTCTCCAATATTATTTTATTTAATTCCTCTCTTAAATTAACCATCCATTCAGGTTTATTATCCCATGTTTCATCAACTACATCAATTAAATTAATGTAACTGCGCAAGTCATCAAAACGCCTAAAAATTGGGAATAGTTTGATTTCTTCTTCAAATACTTGGTATTCTGTTTTATACCCTTCCAAGAATATTGTTTTTGTATGCTCAAAATCATTTTCGAAATATTTTTCTTCTTTAAGGCAAGTGAGCGATTGTTCTATATCCATTGTGTACCAGTGATACATACTACTGCCAAAATCAATTATAGAATATTTTTTTGATGTTTCCTCATAAAAAATATTATCAAGTTCAAAATCATAATGAACCAGACCAAAATTTAATTTATTTTTAGGTAATTTTTGGAAAATATATTTTATTTCACCAATTTTTCCCATAAATAATTCTTCGTTTTCTTTTAGTTTGTTTATTATAGAAAACTCCATTTCATCAATAATGTCAAAACATGAAATCTTTTGAACATTTTTAAATTCACTTGAAAATTTGTGAAACTTACCAAGTGTTTTACCCAATCCAAAAATAATATCATCGCAATATTCAAATTGAGATAATTGTTTTCCTTCAACTCTTTTAAAAACACAGGCAAGGTATTTTCCCCAAGGTGTATCTTTTTTCACTAAATATTTGCCTTCCTTTGACAAGACAGGCTCATGAACTGTAATTTCCTTCTTTTGCAAATATTGAATAAATTCAAGTTCTTTTTCCATCTCATTTTCTGCCTTTTCATTCCACGGATAAAATCGTAGAATGAAGGTTTTTCCATTATGATTATATGGATATATAGCATTTGCAGAAATCCTGTAATAATTAAGAATATCCATATTATCTTTATCGTATTCCCAATTACCCAACAACATTAATGTTAAATCCCGATTGTCAAACAAGTACCTTAATTTTAACATATGTTCTCCTTTTTTTTTATTATATACTAATATCATATATTAATGTCTACACAAAAAATGAACATTTTCGGACATTTTTTAATTATTTTTAATGTATATTATTTCATACACTATTCCCTACCAATTCAAAAAACTTGCACATAACAAACGTTATGTGCCATTAATTACAAAGTTTTTGGAATGTCAAGAAAAAATAGTGCCTGATACAGGTCAGTTTGTCTTAATATATTTGTTTTTTGAGGCTTAATATTTAATTTTTCCAAACCTATTAATTCAAGTCCGTCTCCGTAAAATTACCTTTTCTTTTCTCTTTTTGTTGTTTTTCCTGTTCTGTTTTTTCAATTACATTTAAAATAAATTTTTGAACGCTTTTTGCGTACGATATAGCTCTTCTCATATCTTCTTCTGAGATTGCAAGTTCATTTGGATAACGTTGGATGATAATTAGCAGATAAAAATTCCGCAACTCCTAATTCTTCTTTTTCTTTATCCATAAAGCTTTACGCCTTCTCTTTCTATTTTTCGTTCAAGAGTTGCATATTTTTTACGAACAAGAAACCTGTTTTGCTTTATGCCTAATATGTCAATAGACTTATTTCTTATAGGTTCGATAGCCATACTTATATTGTGAATGGCTTCAATTTCCCGAATTGGCATTTCGTCTTAGGGAGAAAAAAGTACCTGACACCCCCCAATTTGTCTAAACACATAAAGTGTTTAGACAAAACAGAGAATGAAAAATAAACAGCGACTGGTTGCTTTACTTTTTAACCAACTCTGCAATGCCTGTAACAAGACCCGCAAGATTTTGAATCTCCGACGGAATAATGATTTTTGTGGCTTGACCGTCGGCGACCTTTTGCAATGCTTCAAGACTTTTTAGTTTGATAAGCGGGTCGTCGGCGTTAACGCTTTTCAGCATATTAAGACCGTCGGCAGTGGCTTTTTGTATGTTTAAAATTGCCTGCGCTTCACCTTCCGCCTCGCGGATTGCGGCTTCTTTTGCGGCTTCGGCCTGCAGAATTGCGGCGGCTTTTTCCGCTTCGGCTTTGAGGATTGCAGACGCTTTTTGCCCTTCCGCTACAAGGATTGCCGATTGTTTTTCTCCTTCGGCCTTGAGGATCGACTCGCGCCTTTCACGTTCCGCCCTCATCTGTTTTTCCATTGCTTCCTGAATGCTCTTTGGCGGAGTGATGTTTCTTACTTCGACACGGTTAACCTTTATACCCCATGCATCGGTTGCTTCGTCAAGAACAAGGCGCATACGGTTATTGATCATGTCGCGGCTTGTGAGGGTGTCGTCAAGTTCAAGTTCGCCGATGATGTTTCTTAATGTAGTTGTAGATAAATTTTCGATTGCGCCGAACGGGTTTATAACGCCGTAAGTGTAAAGTTTTGGATCTGTAATTTGCAGGAAGATAACGGTGTCGATCATCATGGTTACATTATCTTTGGTTATCACAGGCTGAGGCGCAAAGTCCGCTACCTGTTCCTTTAGAATTACCCTTGCTGCAATTCTGTCGATGAACGGTATTTTAAAATGAATGCCTGTCCCCCATGTTGAAGAGTAAGCGCCCAACCGTTCAACAACAAATGCGTTTGACTGAGAAACGACTCTGATGTTTGCAATAATTACCAATAAAATAAATCCGACAATGACAATAATTACATATTCCATATTTTACCTCTCTTATATTATTCACTGACAATTTCGCGTACAATTGCCTGCACGCCTTCGATCCTGAGTACTTCGCATTTGGTTCCTTCTTTAATTGTTAAACCTTCCTGCGAACGTGCAGACCAAATTTGACCGTTTAATTTTACTTCGCCTCTGTCGAATTCTGTAATCTGCCTTGTAACAAGAGCGTGCATACCTACAAGGCTGTCAACATTTGTTTTAACAATGCCCGGTTTAAATTTTTTCAGAGCAAGGGGGCGTGTAAAAATCAGAAGAACGGTGGAGATGACCAGAAAGATGATCACCTGATACACCAGGGCAATCGGCAGAAATGAGACAAACACCATGATAAGCGCAGAAATTGCAAACCAGATTGTTACAAGACCAAAAGTAACAGCTTCGATAATTGCAAATAAAATTGTCAGCCCCACCCAAATCCAGTGATCGTAAATATAACCAAAACTAAACAGCATAATTAAATTTATACCGGGTTTTGGCAGGTGTCAAGGGTTGTTTTGATTAAATTTCCCAAACGGGAATGGAAACAACGTCACGATTGATTGGTATACGATCTTTACCAAGGCATAAGACAGCTTTTTTTCTATTTGATATACGGAAAAAGTTCCGGCGCATATTGAACTTTGTCAATATATTTTATTAAATAATTGATATTTTTATTGTGTTTTTCCAATCGTATGTGATAACCTTGAATATAGAAAAAATGAATATACATGACCGGATCCGAATCGTCCGCAAAACATAAAATTAATCTGCGCTACATTTGCCGTAAACGAAGACTGGCTGCGAACCGGAAAAGGCGGGATGTTCAGTTCAATGTCGCCTTATGAAAAAGAGCTGCTTGATGTTTTTGGAAAACTAACCGAGGACACACAAAGCTTTATCCTTGACATGGCGCGGAATCTTTTAAACAGGCAGAAAAAATAACTAAAACCTATAATCACCCAAAATCTTTCCTGCGTATAATATTCCGCTGGATTTTGCCGCTGACTGTCTTGGGAAGTTCGCTGACAAATTCGATGATGCGCGGGTATTTGTAGGGCGCCGTTACGCGCTTTACATGGTTTTGAAGTTCGCGGATTATTTCATCGGAGGGGGAATATCCCCGTGCAAGGACGACTGTTGCTTTCACAACCTGGCCGCGCATGTTGTCAGGCGCTGCCGTTACGGCACATTCAAGTACCGAAGGATGTTCCATCAGGGCGCTTTCAACTTCAAACGGACCGATGCGGTAGCCGGAGCATTTTATTACATCGTCATTGCGGCCGACAAACCACAGATATCCGTCGTCGTCTCTCCATGCCATGTCGCCAGTTTGGTAGGTTCCCCCGTTCCAGCTATTTTTTGTGATTTCTTCATCTTTCCAATAGCCGCGGAAAATGCCGGGAAAATCAGAATTACCAATCACAGGAGGTTCATCGCCTGCGGAGGTTTCTCCAATTTCGTACATGTTTTTTCCTGCGCGGGTGATGCTCATATTTCCGACAATTCCTTCATCGCAGGCAGAGCTGTTTTCGTCCAACAGTTTAAGATCGAAAAGAGGCGCGGGTTTTCCCATTGATCCGGGTTTTACCGGCAGCCATTTAAAAACTGCCGCCATTACAGATGTTTCGCTCTGGCCGAATCCTTCGCGGATTTCAAGACCGGTAAGTTCCTTAAATTTGCTGTAAACTTCGGGGCTTAAAGGTTCTCCTGCCACCGATGTATGGCGGATAAAGCTAAAATCGTAATTTGAAAGATCTTCTTTGATCAGATAACGAAATACCGTTGCCGGCGCGCAGAATGTTACCGGCCGAAGGCGCTGTATTGCATCTAACATTCCTTTTGGGGTGAATTTTTCCGTATCGTAAGCGCCGATTGCAGCGCCGCAAATCCACTGGCCGTAGATTTTACCCCAAGCAAATTTTGCCCAGCCTGAGTCCGTCTGCGTAAGGTGTACTCCGTTGTCTTCGACGCATTGCCAGTATTTTGCCGTAACAATATGCCCTAAGGGCAGACTGTGATTGTGGAGTACCATTTTTGGCATTCCCGTTGTGCCGGATGAAAAATAAATCAGCGCAGGGTCTTTTACTGCCGTCATCACTTTGGTAAAAGTTTCCGGCGCTTTTTCGATTTCTGCACCCATGTCAATAAAATCTTCAGGGATTGTTTTTCCCACTACGGCGATTTTTTCCAATTTTTTACAATTGGAGCGGGCGGCGGCTATATTTTCCAATAGATCTTTGTCATCTACCGTTATTAAAAGTTTTACATTGGCAATATTATAACGGTATTCCAGATCTTTTGACGTAAGCTGATATGTACCGGGTATGCCGATTGCGCCGATTTTCTCAAGTGCGCATAACAACACCCATACTTCAGGACGCTGTTTTAATATCAATTTAACTACATCGCCTTTTTTTATTCCCAATGCAAGAAGGGCGTTTGCAGCTTTGTCCGACATTCGCTTAATGTCGGCAAAGGTGAATGATTTTAACACCTCTGTATCATCTGTCCATAAAAGGGCAAGTTTTTGCGGCTGCAATTTTGCCCATTCATCCACTACATCGTATGCAAAGTTAAAATTATCCGGCACATTGCAGCGGTAGTTTTCGTAAAAATCCTCATAAGAATTAAATTCAATTCTTGGGCAATAGCGTGAAAGTATTTCGTTCATTGTGATATTCTGGTTACTCCTGTATAATCGTTAAAAACTGAGCTGTTCCGTCAAATGCACTCTGGCTGTGAGGTATGCGTGCGTCAAAATAGATGGAATCTCCCGGCGAAAGAATATGCTCAGCCTTTCCGACAATAATCTTAACCCTGCCTTCGGTGACAAAATTAAATTCCTGCCCTGTATGCGAAACCAAAGCTGAAGGAGGTTTTGATGAATCAAGAGAAACCAGCAAAGGCTCTATCGTCCTGTTTTTAAAGTTATACGCAAGACTTGAAAATTCGTAACCCGGGTAGCGTTCAATTTGAACGCCCCTGCCCTTGCGGCAGACAGCGGCGCTGTCCATCCTTGCTTCTTCTCCCGTTAAAAGAACAGTAACATCGGTACCAAGCTTGTTTGCAATTGTGTATAGAACACTTATTGGAATATCAAGCTCGCCGTTTTCGTATTTGTTGTAAGTATCAAAAGGAATGTCTGTATCTTTTGCCATATCAAGCGCACTGATGTCAAGAATCTCTCTTAATTCCTTAATCCTCTCCTGAACATGCGTAACATTTTTATTCATACATACTCCTTCCTGACCATTTGCCTCAAATGGTCAGAAAACATATTCCTTCCATTTGTTACTGATAACTCTGTCATTTTTACCCCTTATCTCGACAGGGGCGCTGACAGTTTCATCACCATAAAAATTAAACCTGCCTTGTTCTGTCTTTACACCTGCAATTTCGTTGTTAAGAATCATTTTCACATAATCTTCAATACCGTTCAACTTCCTTGGCAAATAAACGCCGAATATTTCACCTCCGAAAAGCAATGACGCATCATGAATGTCGGTTCCCGCCGTCATTGGCAGACCCAGTTTTTGCGCATAACGAAATGCCAGTGCATCAAAAGACACTTCATTTCCGCCGTTTGCAACTTCCACAGCGTCCGCACAGCCGGCAGAAAGCACAACACGGTTGATGTAATAACGCTGCCTGAACGGATGCGCCTGAACCACACAACCGCCGGCGTTTCTTACTGTGCGGTACTGTTCGCCTCTTGTCCAATAACGACATTCGCCGTGCTCCAGAAGCCATTTTTTATCCAATCCATAGATTAAATAATCATCACACCCGTCGAATGTCTCTTCCCACCCGAAAAAAACGTCAAGCCCCTGTTTATCGCCTTCTTCTTTTGCCTGTTCATAACCGCGGCAAAAGCAATCTACCCATTGTTTCCATGGGAGCTTTCTATTTACTGCCGTATTCGCATTAAAAAAATGATCAGTTATAATGAGGCCTGAATAACCTTTGTCAATATAACCCGCGATGTAATCTGCGCCTGCACTTGCCGCGCATTTACTAACGCCGGCTGTGTGGACATGAGTTTCATATAAATAAGCCACGATAGGCTTATTATATCAAAATAGCCGGTGTCTGTCATTACTCTAAACAAAAAACTACTTGATTAAAATTGATAAACATAATAATATTCTCTATAATGAAAAGAAAATTGCGTTTTTTTGTTATTTTTCTAATTCTTTTTCTGGCAGTTTTGATTGCGATTCCTGCCCAGCAGCGGTCAACAAGGGAACCGGGCTTTTTCGCCGGTCCATTGGCAGAAGCGCTTTGGTACAGCGCTGATGCTCCGGCTTTTGGAATTGGATTGGTTGTCGGAGGCGGCATAGGCACTTCAATTGGAGGCCGTTTTCTGTATGCAACGGGGAATGATGATCTCAATATACTTGAATTGGGTTTATTTATACGTTCTTACATATGGAAAGAAGCAAACGACGGTCCCTTCGTTCAGGTGAATGCCGGGATGGTAGTTATTGACAATAAAACCCCTTCTTTGCCGGCGGACAGAGGGTCTTTTATGGCAGGCATTGATGTAGGCTGGCGTTTTCTGTTTGGCAGTAATTGGTATATCGATCCTTCAATTCGTGCAGGGTATCCCTTTATGGTGGCGGCGGGTGTGTCGGCAGGTTTCAGGTTTTAATACGTTCAATAGTAAGCAATCCGGTAATCTCCTCTTACTGTAAAGCCGAGCGCGAGGTATAATTTTCGGGCTGCAAGGTTTGGTTTTTTTACAAAAAGGGTAACCCCCATTCCGTCATTTATGAGTGAAGTAATAAACGCCGATGCCATAGCTTTAGCAATTCCAAGACCGCGGAAATCAGGGTGAACATAAACGCCGCCAACCAGATATCTTGTAAAAGATTTTGCACTAACATTGATTTTTCCGATAAGCTTCCCGTTCAATTCGGCTGCAAGGATTTTTCCGCCTGCGACAATATTTGCAAGATTAACTCTGCTTGCAGCCGGGCTGAAAACCGATCCTTTTGGAAGCACTTCTTCATGTTCGTACCCTGCCTGTAATGGAGCAAGAGCGTCAAGATCTGTTAATCGCGGAACACGCAAAACAAGGTTGGAAGGATGTTTTTGGTTTTGAAGAGGTTTATTCAGCTCCATAAGGTCATAATCATAGGCGTCAATTGGTTTTTTATTGTACCTTTCCATAGCGGCTTCAAGAATTGAAACTTCCCGCGCCAAGCCCTGCACTGAATGGATATTTTTTTTCTTTATAAGGGAATTAATAAATTTTGGTTCGGGTATTTCCTTTATACCGCACAAAACAGGAATTAAAGTACTTTTGGAATTTATAATTATTGCTTTTATTAATTCATTCCTTTTGCCGCTTAATGTCCAGATACTGTCCCTGCCTGCCTCACGAACCAAAAACCGTCCGCACGCGCATACATAATCATCTTCAATATTCCGCAGCATATCTTCAACAGCGAAAGTATTTTTTCTCTTTAATTTTTGCCAGATGTAGTAATCACCATTCATAGGGAAGGGTTCCATACGCCGGTATTCTTCCGATTATGGCGGAAAATCCTGCGGCAAAAGATTCCGGCGCATAACTATAAACAGCAACGGCGCCTGCTACCCATGGGACGCTTTCTATATAAACCGGGCTTAAAACAGAAAATACTATAACTTTTTTGTTTAATGACTGAATACTGCGTAGAAGACGTAAATCATAAATGTCGGAAAGGCAGAAAATTATCGTATCGGCATAACGGGCATACGGAATAAAATCCGCAGGATCGGTATTGCTTGAAAAACGATAAGTGGAAGCGCCCGGAAAAGCCAATCTGCCGTAGCTGATAAAATCAGCGTACCTTCCCGCAAGAAGAATTCTTCCTGTGTTTTCACTTGTCAGGGGAAAGACAGAATCAGGCGGATTGGGTTTTACAAATGTAACGCTTCGCGCCGCAAGATTAAGGAAAAACGCCGAACCTTCCGGGTCAGGGATTTCAGCTTCTACCCTTGCAAGATCGGGAATGTAGGGAACGCTTCCTTCGCCGCGCAGGTATGTCAATTTTAATTCAAGCACTCTTCGCGCCGCGCTTCGTACAATTTCCCGAAACTCCGGTTCATCCCGCATGGAATTCAGCAAAAACGTCCATATAGCGTCATTCAATGACGGAGTGCTGGAAAACATTATAATGTCGTTACCTGCTATTAATGCCTGTTTTGCGGTTCGCGAAAGAGTACCCATATACGAAGTTGCGCCAACCATCATAAGCTCGTCTGTTACTATAACGCCGTCAAATCCTATTCTATCGCGTAACACATCTCTTAAAAAATAAGGCGAAAGCGACGCCGGCGTAGCTCCCGATTGCGTTAACGGAAAGGCAAGATGACCGCTCATTACGGCCGGCAGTCCTTCTGCTGCAAGCATTCTGTAGGGAATCAGTTCTCTGTCCCAAAGCACATCAAATGAAATCTCTATTCTTGGCAGGATTCCGTGGGAGTCAAGGTCTGTGTCTCCATGACCGGGATAATGCTTTGCTGTTGGAATAACGCCGGCATCAAGCTGCCCTCTCATAAAAGCCGCGCCAAGAATTCCAGCTCTTACAGGATCGCTTCCAAAGGCGCGGGGGCCTATCAATATTGAATCACGGTTTGTAAAAAGATCGACGGTCGGAGCAAAGTTCATGTTAATGCCGATAAGCGCAAGTTCTTTGCCGATGTAATAGCCTGATAAATATGCATCCTGCGGATATGCCGATGCGCCAATCGCCATATTTCCCGGCGTTTCACTTGTAGCCCCTTTTACATGACGAATCCAGCCGCCTTCCTGATCTGTTGCAATAAGAAGGGGAATATTAAAAGGGCCCTGTATGCTTGCTCCCTGCATTTCTCCTACAGTCCTTGCAAGCCTTTGCGTGTCCGGCGTATTCCAGCCAAAAATTTTAACGCTGCCGATATTCCTCTGGCGGATCCATTCCATAATAAGCGGCGAAGGAGCTTCTCCTTCCCAGCCAAACATTAACACCTGTGCAAGCGCCTGCTCATTGGTCATTGCGCTTTCAAGAGCTGCGGCAAGTTCCCGCGGAGGCAACGGGTCGTTAAAACTCAACGAGTAGGCGTTAGCTGCAAATAATATGCCGGATATCAACATCCAGTAAAGGGATATAAAAAAGCGGTTCTTACCTGATATCTGCTTTAAGCTCATCTATGTACCCTGCCGCATTATGCGCCGCTGTCGCTCCATCGGCCGCCGCTGTTACCACCTGCCTGAATGTACCGGAGCGGATGTCGCCTGCTGCGTAAAAACCTTTTATATTAGTTGCCATTTTATGATCGGTTATAACACAGCCGTTTTCATCAAGCTGCACATTAAGTTCCGCCGCTAGTTTTGACTGAGGCGCAGTACCTGCAAATATAAAAACTCCGTCAGCATCTTCTTCGTATGATGCGCCCTTTAATACATCTGCAAGCAACAGCGATTTTACTTTTACTTCACCTTTTATTTCTTTAATGATTGTGTTAAACCGAACTTCGATGTTTGGGTTTTCCAGAGTCCTTTGAACCAGAGATTTTTGCGCGCGAAAAGCATCCCGCCGGTGGATTAACACAACTTTTGTTGTCAGTTTGGAAAGAAAACGCGCTTCGTCACAGGCTGCATCTCCGCCGCCTACAACAAATATTTTTTTATTTTTAAAAAACGGCCCATCGCATGTAGCGCAGTAAGAAACACCCTTTCCGGAAAATTCATTTTCACCGGGTACGCCAAGCGGGCGCGGCTTTGAACCCGTCGCAATAATTACAGCGGCTGCCTTTTTTACAGAGCCGTCTGAAAGTTCGATGGCAAAAAAATCATTTTCTTTTTTGACTGAAACAACTTCGCCTGTAATAAAAGCAGCGCCAAAATTCTCTGCCTGATTATACAGATCCATTGCAAATTCAAAACCGCTTTTCTGCGTTATATTTCCCGGATAATTTTCCAGAGCATCAATAACCAGAGCCTGCCCGCCTACGGTAAGTTGTTCAATCACAAGAACCTTCAGATTAGCCCTTGCGCCGTATTGAGCCGCTGTAAGCCCCGCAGGGCCTGCGCCAATAATTATCAGGTCAAAATCAAACATCATTACTCCTGAAACAATTTACATCAATTACTGTTTATCTTATAATAAATTGTGGGAAAAAAAACATCAATTGCATTGGCATTTATTTTTTCATTATTCGTAACTGCACAGGCGATCTATCCGCAAAATATGACGGATTTTCCCCGCCTTACCCCCGATCCGAGGGCTTTGGAGTATTTTAGGCAGGGCAGCCGCGGCTACACATGGGAAGAACTTGCGGAAATCAGCCTTTGGGCATCAGGAGACACCGGGGCTTCCAACATGCAGGTGATTAACAATGCTGTTATAACATTAAATAATTCGGGAAATCTTCCGGCAAATGAAAGGGAAAAAGCCGAGTATATCCTAACATTTATGCATGCCAATTTTCTGCGAATTTATTCAATTTACCAAACCAGAGTTGATACAATTTTTTCAAACGGCAGATTCAACTGTGTTTCTTCAGCCGTTCTTTATATGATTCTCTGTAAATCCGCAGGCATAAACTCAAGCGGAGTTATGACAAGAGACCACGCGTTTGTTACAGTTCATATTAACGGAGAGGATATTGATGTTGAAACCACAAACCGTTTTGGTTTTGATCCCGGCAATCGAAGAGAATTCCATGATGAGCTTGGCAGAGTAACCGGCTTTTCTTATGTACCTGCGCAAAATTACCGCGACAGGCAGACTATAACCCAGATTGAACTTATATCGCTTATTATGAATAACAGAGTTGCAGAACTTGAGAGAGCAAATCGTTATGCAGAAGCTGTTCCGCTTTCTATAGATCGCTTTGCGTTACTTTCCGGCGCTTCGTTAGCTGACGAGGGAATCTTGCCAACCGGCGTGATTTTTTCAGATCCCAGAGCAGACCTGATCGACAGATTGGTAAATTACGGCGCTTTTCTTTTAAGGGCGGCCAGAGAGGAAGCTGCGCTTGAGTGGGCTTTGGCGGCGTCAGAAATTTACCCGGAAACTGAAAGATGGGCTGAGTTTTCCCTTGCGGCAATTAATAATCGAATTGCAAGGCTTATGAGAGAAAGAAGAGCGCAGGATGCAAGAATATTCCTTGAAAATAACAGAGCTTTAATTCCTGCAGAAAATTATACACAGTTTGATACTGCGCTTACAGACAGTGAACTTTATACCATGGCAAATCAGGTAAATTCCGCCGCCGAAGCCGAACTTGTTCTGGCTGCAGTAGAACAAGCCCTTAATACAGGCAGAATGGAACAAAGACGGGCGGACGAATTAATAACATTTACAGTCATGAAAATTGCGGCATCTTTAAGCGCGCCTCCGCAAAGGGATTGGCGTGAGGCAATTCAATATCTGGAAGCCGCAATTTCCCGCTATGGTGAAAACCGTGATTTTCAACAGGCGGTTCAAACCTACTGGAACAATATTGCAACCGATTACCACAACCGCTTCGCCGCTGAATGGAACAGAAGAAATTACGAAGAAGCCGAACGCATTTTAAACGAAGGACTTGAAGAATTCCCCACCAACCGCCAGTTGTTAGCTGACATGGAGGTTGTCAACAGAAACCGCAGATAACGTTTTCCAAGGTATTCTGTCTATAATGTGTCTACATTATAGACAGAATATAATTAGCGTGCGTAATAATTAATTAAACAGCCGTCGATTAAGATTTGCCTTTCGGCATCCGTAAGATCGCCTAATGCCGCCTGAATTTCCACAATGTTACTGCCTAACACATAACCTGTTAATTTTTCAGTCTTCTCCTGGATAGCTGTTTTAATTCCCGGAAAGAAAATATAGCTGTCAAGTGAAAAATCATTTTCGCTGTTCACAATAAACGGCAGAATACCCCAGTTGATAAGGTTGGATCTATAACGTTTTGTAGCATATTCAAGCGCGAAGTTCGCAGACGCGCCAAGCACACGCTGGCAGGATGCCGCCTGCTCCCTTGCAGAACCATCGCCGGGTTTTCTGGCAAAAACCGCGCTTCCAATCCCGATACTGTCAATTGTAATTGCAGAACACCCTGCAATGTTTTTTATTTTTTCATACATCGCGGCGACTTCACTGTTGTGCAATTTATCACTTGCGGATTTTTGTACATCTTTTGCCCTTGTTACATATGCCGGGTCTTTTCTGCTTAAAGTAAATTCTGCAAGTTTTAAAGGATTTGAACGATATGACGATGTTTCCCCCGATGGGATAAGTTCGTCCGTGGTCGTAACAGGATCTGTAATAAAACTTACAATTTTTATTAATAAATTATCCGCAAGAGCCGGCATTTTCGGCCAGTCTTTAATGTTGGGACCGAATACCAGTTCTGTCTGGGGCAGCGGCTTTCCAATTCCATTGTATACACGCCTGTCGTAGATGCTCTTTTCAAAGAAAAATTTGTACTTGCCGTATTTTGGATCAATCTCCGCTGCAGAGGTAATTTTTCCGCCGTTGACTGCTGTTGCGGCGATTGATCGCGCGTCCATTATTGCAACAGAAGCAATCTGCCCGTCATTCGGCTTTGACCCTTCGCGGCTTGAGAAATTGCGCGTAACATGACGGATTGAAAGCTCGTTGTTTGCGGGAGTATCTCCAGCGCCGAAGCACGGACCGCAGAAAGCTTCACGTACAATAACGCCTGCTTTCATCAATGTTTCCACAACTCCGCTTTTTACAAGCTGTAAATACGTCGGCTGGCTTTCGGGGTATACGCTCATTGAAAAATTCCCGTTTCCAATGGAAGCGCCGGCAGCGCTTTCAAATATATCAGCCGCTGCCGTGATGTTTTCAAAAATACCGCCGGAACATCCTGCAATAACCGCCTGATCCGCCCACACTCCGCCGTCCCGGCACTTCAAGCCAAGATTTAATTTTAAGCCGTTTTGCCGGTTTTCTTCTTCGATTTTTGCAAAAATATCTTTTGCATTTTTTTGCAAATCTTTTATTGTATAAACATTTGAAGGATGAAAAGGAAGAGCGGCACACGGTTCGATTTTTGACAAATCAACTTTGATAAACCCATCGTAGTATGCAGCGGCGGCAGGTTTTAATTCCTTATAATCCCCTTCCCTTCCGCGTTCTTTGAGGTAATTTTTTACATTTTCATCCGTTATCCAAATTGACGACCAGCAGGCTGTCTCGGTTGTCATAACATCAATCCCGTTGCGAAAATCGACAGATAATTTTGAAACGCCGCCGCCAAAAAATTCCATTACTTTATTTTTAACATAACCGTTATTAAACACTTCCCCGATAATCGCAAGCGCAACATCCTGAGGGCCGACACCATTTGAAACATCGCCTTCAAGATAAACGCCGACTACAGGCGGATATTTCATGTCGTAGGTTTTTCCAACAAGCTGTTTTGCAAGCTCGCCGCCGCCTTCACCGGCAGCCATTGTACCAAGCGCGCCGTAGCGCGTGTGGCTATCCGAACCAAGAACCATCCTGCCGCAGCCTGCCATCATCTCGCGGTTATAACTGTGAATAACAGCAAGATGCGGCGGCACATAAACGCCGCCGTACTTGCGCGCTGCAGAAAGGGCGAACACATGATCATCCTGATTGATCGTTCCGCCAACCGCGCACAGGCTGTTATGGCAATTTGTCAGCACATACGGCATTGGAAACACATCCATGCCGCTTGCACGCGCGGTTTGAATTATTCCAACATATGTAATGTCATGCGACGTAAGAGAATCAAATTTAAGCGTAAGATTATTTTCATCAGTACTTTTGTTATGCGCTGTAAGAATACTGTATGAAATAGTCCCCTTACGCGCCTGTTCTTTTGAAACAGATATACCGCGCCGGGCTAATTTTGCCGCTGCATCGGCGTCGTCGCAGATTATTTCCTTTCCATCAATAAGGTAGGCTCCGCTGTTATATAGAGTGATCATTTATTCTCCGTTATTTGTTTTCAGATGTATAACCTACACTCTGATTTTTTCCGATATTTCTTTAAGAAAAGCAATAGTCGAACGGGCGGTAGCGGGCTGTGTATTTTCAAGAAGTATGTCGACACCGTTTTTTCTTTGTTGAAGCAGCTTTAATAACACAGGCCAATCCAAATCGCCATTCCCGGCTGGAAGATCGCCTTTTTTACGTCCTCCTTCCATACGAAAATCTTTTGCATGAACCGCCGCAATCTTATCTCCCCATGCATCCAAAGCCTTAACAAAAAAAGATTCCTGACTTTCATCAAGACCTGCCACCGGAAGGAGATTTACAGGATCCCATATAACCTGCAAAGCAGGCGTAGGAAAACGGCGGAGAAGCTTTTCCATTTTTTCAACACTGGAAATAGTATGATGGTAAGACACCGGTTCAATAGCCACAATAGACCCGCATTTTTCAGCGCAGCTAAGAAGCCGTTCTACAGAAACACAGAACATATCAAAAGTCTCATCTTTTTCTGTGTCAGGATGAAAAGAACAATCGGCATTAAGAGAACCTGTTTCAGTTCCCACAAGTGCGCAGTCAAAATCCCGGGCAAAACGAAGGTGTTCTTCAAAATAGCGAAGGGATTTTTCCCGTTCATCCGGATCGGGGTGTATGGGATTTATATAACATCCCAAAACAGAAATGGAGATATTCCGTTGTTCAAATATTTTCCCAATGCGCCTTGCATAACCGGGACTTAGGGAACCGGGAGTTGGAGCCGGAACAAGCGCTTTTGCAAGGGCAAGCTGAATAGATTCGGGATGAAAAGCGGCAATTGTATCTGCCAATTGTTCCGGCGGAAGCGTTCCGTAATCGTGAGCTCTAAGACCTATTCTTATCATGTTCCCTCCAGTGGTATCATTTTATATTAAATGATACCACAGAGAAGGCGTGAACGTAAACGATGTCAGGCGCTCTTTTTAGCCATTGTTATTTACCACTATTTTAGCTATAGTATGAACAATGGCACAGACGCAAAATATCCGTAATTTCTGCATAATCGCGCATATCGATCACGGCAAGTCCACCCTTGCGGACAGGCTTATCCAAAAAGCCAAACTAGTTGACGACCGCAATTTTAAAAATCAAATCCTCGACAATATGGACATCGAAAGGGAACGCGGCATTACGATTAAAAGCCAGGCTGTTACAATCCCCTACACTACCCTTAACGGCGTTGAATATACCCTAAACCTTGTAGATACCCCCGGACATGTTGATTTCAGCTACGAAGTAAGCCGCGCGATTAATTCCTGCGAAGGCGCGCTGCTTCTTGTGGATGCAACTCAAGGCGTGCAGGCGCAGACATTGTCAAACATGTACCTTGCCCTTGAACATAACCTTGAGATCGTACCTGTAATAAATAAAATTGACATGCCTGCATCCGATGTCCCGCGTATTAAAAAACAAATAGATAAAGACCTTGGCCTTGATTCGGACAGCGCCCTTTTGGTTTCCGCCCGTCAGGGCATTGGAATTGACGAACTTTTTGAAGCAATTGTCCAGCGAATCCCTGCGCCGGATGGAGACCCCGCAGCCCCGTTACGCGCACTAATATTTGACTGCCACTACGATCCTTACCGCGGCGTTGTCGTACATCTTCGGCTTTTTGACGGAAAAATAAAAAAAGGAATGAAAATCTCTTTTATGTCAAACAGCTCTGTTTACGAGATTGAATCTGCGGGAGTATTCAAGCTTGGTCTTTCGGAAACAGGAGAACTTTCAACGGGGGAAGTCGGCTACATAATTGCGGGAATAAAAACCGTAAGCGATGTCCGTGTAGGCGACACTGTAACAGGCGCGGATAACCCCTGCGCATCCGCCCTTCCGGGTTTTCGCGAAGTCAAGCCTGTTGTGTTTTCCTCCATATACCCTGTCGATTCAAACGACTACGAAGAACTTCGTTCGAGCATGGAAAAATTAAAATTAAACGACGCCTCTTTTATATTTGAAAAAGATTCATCCGCAGCGCTTGGCTTTGGTTTTAGATGCGGCTTTCTTGGGCTTTTACATCTTGAAGTTATTCAGGAACGTCTTGAACGGGAATTCGATCAGTCTGTGATTTTTACAGCGCCGTCTGTAAGGTACAAGATACGCCTTCGCGGCGGCGAAGAAAAAATGATCGACAACCCGATAGATTATCCCGACGAAGGAAAAATCGAAGGCGCAGAGGAACCGTACATCCGCGCATCCGTAATTACACCTACAGATTATCTTGGAAACATCATGTCGCTTTGTCTTGAAAAACGTGGAGTACAGACCAACATGACATACCTTGACGAAAAACGCGTGGAATTAATTTACGACATGCCGCTTTCCGAAGTGTTATTCGATTTTTACGACCGCTTAAAAAGCACAAGCCGCGGTTATGCGTCATTTGACTATGACATTTCCGGCTACAAACCTACAGAACTTGTAAAGCTTGACATCCTGCTTAACGGAAAAGCTGTAGACGCGCTTTCACAGCTTGTCTTTAAAAGCAATGCCTACGACCGCGCGCGCAAGGTCTGCGAACGCCTAAGCGATGAAATCCCCCGCCAGCAGTTTAAAATCCCTATTCAGGGCGCGATTGGAAGCACTGTTATCGCGCGAGAAACTGTGAACGCGCTTCGAAAGGACGTACTTGCCAAATGTTACGGCGGCGACATTACGCGCAAACGCAAGCTTCTGGAAAAGCAGAAAGAGGGCAAAAAACGCATGAAAATGGTCGGCGATGTTGAACTTCCGCAAAGCGCGTTCCTTGCAGTGCTTAAATCACGTGATGATTAGCCTGCGCGTAACCCTAGCCGCCTACTGGCGGCGTACGCTAACCGTTTGTTAGGCGAAATATTTTTGAAAATTACTGAAAAATAAATAAAAATTGGCAAAAACAAGGTAAATTTTGGTATTGACAGACTTGAAATTATATTTTACTATATAAAATATGGAAATAAATATACCTGCGATTGATAAAATAGTCACCTTGATAGTATCTCTTGTTTCGCCAGATCAAATTATGCTTTTCGGCTCTTATGCTAGAGGTGATAATACAGATAAGAGTGATATTGACTTATTAATAATAAAA
>Ga0099364_10003857_pt1 | contig 22993 bp, 16 predicted proteins | sample TergutTh196P3_FD_73070 | JGI IMG/M metagenome (GOLD analysis project Ga0099364, IMG submission 73070) | Microcerotermes parvus P3 segment gut microbial communities from Pointe-Noire, Republic of the Congo - Th196 P3 | ecosystem: Host-associated > Arthropoda: Insects > Digestive system > Gut ...
CAAAGACGAAGAAAGCTGCGGCAACGATGAGCTCAAATACGATTCCAAAGCGAATCGCAAAATAATAGGATGTTTTCAGTTTTTGAATATTGCGGCTTCCAAAAGAAACTCCCGCAAGCGTTGTCAATCCGACGGACAAGCCAAGCATCGGCATAAATCCGATTGAAAGAAGACGCCAGCCGGTTGTATAAATCGCGGCACCGGTTTGCCCGCCGACAAACAAAACAATGGACGTCAATAAAATACCGGAAAGAGACATTGTCAATTGAGAAAAGGTTGCCGGAACGCCGACAGATAATATTTCCTTGATCACAAGCCATTTCATTTTAAAGTTTTTCAAGTGAATGGAAACATAAGTTTTCTTTTCAATGAAAAGCCAGTACAAAACCATAAGAGCCGACAAAGCAAAACCGCAAATACTGGCATAAGCTGCGCCTTTGACACCTAAGCCCAAACCTTTGATGCCCAATCCCAACCCCCAATCATAAATAAATATCGGATCAAGGATCATATTTAAAACGCCACCGGCGATCGTTGCAAACATTGTTCTGCGGCTGTTGCCTTCGCTATTTAAAATGGAAATACTGATGTTTAAGATAAATATCAAGAAGGCAAAAACAAGATAAACATTCAAATAACTGGCAGATGTCAACGCTAAAGATTCTTCAGCACCCATGAATTGAAAAATATATTTTGTCATAGGAATGAATATCCAAGACAAAAAGCCTATGACGATGGCAAAAACAATGGCATGAGTTGCAAATTGGTCTGCTTTAAATTTGTTCTTAATGCCGATGGATCGGGAAATCGCAGATCCTGCACCGACGCCGATACCGGTTGAAATTGCCATTAAGCCCATAAAATATGGAAAACATAAACCTATGGCGCTCAATGCTTCTTCTCCAAGGCCGGCAACCCAAAATGTATCTACAATACTGTAAATGGATTGGACAACAACCGCAACACTGACAGGAATAGAAACACGGATCAATGCCTTTTTCGGATTTCCAAGCAAAGATGCAACGCCTTTCGTCATATTACCGGCGTGTTCATCATTCGTCATATTACCGGCGTGTTCATCGAAGTTTAAAGGGGCTTGTGTGTTTGAAGCCGACTCTTCAGAATCCATCGGAGATGATTGAACAGGAGTCTCACCATCGGGTCTAGAGCCTTCTGAATGAGAATGAATGTCTTGAGAAGTCATAAGAATGCCACAAAAAACGAATGTTTTTAGAAGTCATAGAATGCCGCAAAAAATGAATGTCTTGAGAAGTCTAAGAATTCTATAAAAAATAATTGAATAACCATCGAAGAGACAAAAGAACTATTTAAGCATTGGGAATTTAAAATTGATGAGAATACTTATATGTTATTTGCAAATAACGGTAATTAATATTTTATCAATGCAATTCGTTTCTATCCATGAAGAAAATGACTGAAACCACGCAAATGAGTTCATTGAATTAAAAAAATTAAACGAAAATCAAAAAAGAAAATAAACGAAAATCAAAAAAGAAAATAAACAAAAATTAAACGAAATCAAAAAAGAAAAAGGAGATCATTATGGGATTTATTAAAGCAATTTCGGGATCAATTTCAGGAACACTTGCAGATCAGTGGAAGGATTTTTATATGCCGAGACCGGACGTTACCGGAACAGCAGGTGTTTTTGGAGCCGTAAAGAAGGAAACAAATGCCGGCCGCGGAACAAATACCAAAGGCTCGGAAAATATTATTACAAACGGCAGTAAAATCGTCGTTCCCGAAGGAACGGCATTAATTACATTGCAATCCGGCGCCGTCACCGGCTTTATTGCCGAGCCGGGAGGATATGAATTCCGTTCCGACGATGTTAATTCTAAATCGGTATTTTCCGGCGACGGTATTTTATCATCAACGGTCAAACAATCTTGGGAACGCTTTAAATTCGGCGGGATGCCAGGAAATCAACAACTCTTATTTTACGTCAATTTAAAAGAAATCCCGAATAACCGATTTGGCACACAAGCGGAGATTTATTGGGACGACGCCTATTTGGGAGCGCAAGTCGGCGCTGTGACCCGAGGAACATATACTTTAAAAATCGTTGATCCGATTCTTTTTGTCAAGAACTTTGTGCCGGCGAAATATTTGATGGCAAACTCTCCCATATTTGATTTTGCCGACATGGATAATGATGCGGGCGCTCAGCTGTTTAATGAAGTTGTCAGCAGTTTGTCAGGTGCCTTTTCAAATTATACGAATGATCCAAGCAAAGGCAATAGGATTGCCAAAATCCAAGGCGACCAAATAGGATTTGCTCAGTCAATGTCAGCAGCTGTCGAAGAAGGCTATCAATGGAAAACCGACCGCGGTCTGGAAATCATCAAAGTTGCTATTCAAGCGATTGAATATGACGAAGATACAAAGAAGCTGCTCAGCGATGTCAAAAAAGCCGATGCTTTATCCGGCGCCCGCGGCAATTCATTTATGCAGCAATCCGTTGCCCGCGGTATGCAAGCCGCCGGAGAAAATCCAAGCGGCGGCGGACTGGGTATGGCTTTTATGGGCATGGGCATGAATTCCGCCAGCGGTGTCATGGGCGGAATGCAGCAGCCAACAACGGGAACACCACAATCCCAATATATTCAAGGACAGCCGGATGCTTATCAACAGCAGCAGCAACAACAGCAACAGCAGCAACAACAGCAGCAGCAAGCACCGCCTCAAGCGGAAGAAGATCCTTTTGCCAAATTAGCTAAGCTTAAACAACTTCTCGATGCCGGTGTCATATCACAAGAGGAATTTGACGCAGCAAAAGCCAATATTTTGAGTAAACTCTAAATCATTGAAAAAAGCAAATGAAAAAAGCAAATGAAAAAAAGGATGAATAAAAGCCAATATTTGAGGAGTACAAAGTTATGCAAAACAATCCAGACGATTCAACCACTGTTCAGACCGGTTCCGAGCACGGACAAACGAAATGTCCCAAGTGCGGCGCGACTGACATTTCAATGAATTCAAATACCGGTCTATTGCGGTGTAATTTTTGCCGGCATGAATTTGAACCGGAAAAAGTGACCGGATTTGCAGCAAATATTCGAGAGGTGAAGGGCCAGGTTATCGGCTCCGGAGCCCAGAATATTATTGCCGGCACAGATGAAATATTAACGCTTAAATGCCAAAGCTGCGCCGCCGAAGTTGTCATTGATACCGGCGAAGCGCTGCAAGCCCGCTGCCATTGGTGCCGCAACACGTTATCCGTGAAGCAGCAAATTCCAAATGGGGCTGTGCCGGATATGATATTGCCATTCGGAATTAAAAAAGATATGGCACAAACCGAAATTGAAAAATTTGTCGGCAAGCGGAAGTTTTTTGCTCATCCGAAATTCAAAGCCGAATTTACAACGAATAACATCATGGGCGTCTATTTGCCTTACATGGTGATTGATATTCATGCGCATGCCAATTTAGTCGGTCAGGGCGAAAAATTAGTCCGAACGTATACCTACAATAAACGGACCTATTACGACGCCGATTTATATAATGTTCGGCGGGAATTTGATTTGGCTGCGACCGATTTGACCATTGAGTCAAGTTCCGATAAACTCGACAACAAATCATCGGCAAAAACCAATAACGTTATTAATTCGATTATGCCGTTTGACACTGAAAATTGTGTCAAGTGGGATGCGAATTACTTAAAAGGCTATACCTCGGAAAAACGAGATACAAATGTCGAAGCGCTGGAAAAGATCGTCAATACTCAGGCAAAAGACATTGCCAGACACGCTGCCAACGGTTCTTTAAAATTCTATAATCGCGGCGTTTGCTGGGAGAAGGAACACTTAGAGGTCCACGGACAGCAATGGAAGGCGGCTTATTTACCCGTATGGTTATACAGTTATCAGCAAGTGAGCGGCAGCAAAAAAACCTTGCACTATGTCGCCGTCAATGCCCGAACAAAAGAAACGATGGGAAGCGTTCCGATTCATATGCCTAAATTACTCAGTATCTCTGCAGTCGTTGAAGTCATCGGCGTCGTTTTGGCAATTTTGTTTTTTATAATATTTTGGGATTCGGAATTGGCAATAGCGGGACTCGCATTTCTCACTCTTGGTTTTGCCTACTTTGCATTCTATTACAGCAAATATCGTAATAAAAATGCCCGGCATTACCATGAAAAGGAGACAAAAACGGATTTGCAGAATTTAAAGCAGGAAGATACATTTGTCAAAAAGAAAACCCGTCTTATGAATAAAACAATGGCTGGAGCCAACAATACGAGTGTGAGCGGTCATACCACGGGCGAAAGCAAATTCAAATTCCTGAAGAAATAACCCATTCATTTGGTATTTTCAAATGAATAGCAGAAAAATAAATACAAAACAATCCTGATATAACGGATATTTAAGCAATCCGTAAGCAGGTTGTGGCTTTGCACGGAAAGTAATTTTCGTGCAAAGCAAACATTCCGAATATTTATATACCATGTTAGTATTTTGGAGTGTTGCGAATTTTGATTCAACAAAAAAGTCGGACGATTGGCTTCATTGAAAAGTGATGAACCCGATGCTGAATTCTTTTGAGTTCTTTGAATTATTTTCGACACAATAATACGCGAAGAAATGATTGTTGCAGCTTTGGCATGAACATGACATTTTGAAGTAGCGATTATAAGAGTTGATATTATGGCAAAAATGCACACCAGAAGAAAGGGTCAGTCCGGTTCTAAAAAACCGTACAGAACCGAAGTTCCCGAATGGGTAAACGTCTCCGCAGATGAGACAAAACAATTGATTCTTGATATGTGGAAACAAGGTATTTCAACCAGCCAAATCGGTATGACTTTAAGAGACCAATATGGCATCGGCGATGTAAAATTGATCACAGGTCAAAAAATAACCGAAATCTTAAAAGAAAACAATGTGGCGCCCCGCATTCCTGAAGACATTGCAAACTTAATTATAAAAGCACTGAAACTCAGAAAACACTTGGCTGTCAACAAACACGACCTTCACAACAAGAGATCCCTTCAATTGACGGAATCCAAAATCAGAAGACTTGTGAAATACTACCACAGCACAAAAGTTCTGCCGATGGACTGGACTTACAAGCCGGAAACCGCAGAAGTGATGTTGACCAGACAATTCTGATCACATCCTTTTTTTAATTTTTTTTGTTTTTTTCGTTTTAAAACGCCGTTTAGTGTTTCTTTTTTTTATGGGGTAATAGAATTAAATGAAATTGTCGATGTGCGATGACATTTCAAATATGAAAAAGATCGTTTTTAGAAAAAAGAAACTCAAAAAAGTTTTTGGAAAAATAATGATCAAAGCAGTTTTTTGTAAACGAAAATCAATTTCGTCTAAACCTGGAAATCAACTCTTCCAACCCTACTGATTCCTGAACACCGGTTTTCATGTCTTTTAATGCAAAAAGATCGGACTCCAACTCTTTTTCGCCGACGATCAAAACGTAATCTGCGTTGACGGTGTTTGCATAATTCAACTGCGCTGAGAAATTACGCCCCATAATATCCGTTTGAACCGAAACATACGGTCTGAGCCGATCTGCAATTTTGATTCCTTCCAGTTGTGTTTCAGGTTTTGAAACGAGGATGATTGTTTTTTTCGTTTCTGCCGGAATACTGCAAATTTCCATGATTCTGTCAAATCCGAGACCAAAGCCGGTTGAGACGACATCGCCGCCGCCGAAAAGGGAGATGAGTTTGTAAGAACCGCCGCCGCAGATTTGCTTTTGTGCACCAAGGCCCTCGGCGTACACTTCAAAAACGATGCCGGTATAATAATCAAGACCGCGGGCAACACCGAAATTGATGGTATAATCCGTGATATTGTAAGCGGCAAGCAAGCGAAGCGTTTTTTCAAAAGCGTCTAATTCCGGCAAATTGCCAACGACGGAGCGTGCTTTTTGAACAGCATCAAATCCGTCTTTTCCCGAAAGAGAAATGATTTGATGAATTTTGTCTGTCAAATCAGGCGAGACTTTCAATTCTGCTAAATAGGCGTCTAATGACTCGTATTCCTTTTTATCAATGTAGCGCATGATTTGACCTTGAATGTCGGAATCTGCTGTTATTTGACTCAGGATGTGGCGCAAAACCGATAAATTGCCGATGTTTAAATCACCGCGAATGCCGACGGAAGAAATCAGTGCCATTGCAAGGGCAATCACCTCGGCATCAGCCTCCGGTTTGTTGCTGCCGATGAGTTCGGCGCCAAATTGCCAAAACTCTCTGTAGCGCCCTTTTTGGGGGCGTTCATAGCGGAAACAATTTTCAAAATAAAATAGTTTGACAGGCTTTGGAAAAGACTGCATTTCGTTGACATAAGCGCGCATGACAGGTGCTGTCAATTCGGGACGTAGTGTCATTTCACGGTCGCCTTTGTCGGTAAAATTGTAAAGCTCACCAATCACACCTTCGCCGGATTTTAGGGTAAAAAGTTCCAATTCTTCAAATGTCGGCGTGACGATTTCACCGTAACCCCATTTTTGAATCACACCCCGAAGAATGTTTTCTGCTTTTCGGCGCTGAGTCATCTCTTCAGGAAGAAAATCCCTGGTGCCTCTCGGTTTTGAAAGTGTCATATTGATGAATCCTGTAAATAATGTATGTAAGAATGTGCACCATCATTCATAATAATGTGTTATCATTCATAATATTGTGTCATAATTCATAATAATGTGTAAGGATGAAGTGTCAAATAAACTGTCAGAATAAAATGTCACAATTACAAAAATAAACAAAAAAATGGGATAAATAGATTTGTTTTATTTTTGAATGACGACAGATACAATGTCTCCATCTTTTAATTTATGTTCTAAACCGACGCGCTGCCCCGGATGTTTTGCAGAAGGACCCCAAATATATGCAAATCGAAATTTTCGGCGAAAATCCTTATGAAGGCGATCACATATTTGGCCGACATTGGTATTTCGAAGAACGATCATGGGCTCTTCTAAATCGGCGGCTTCGCCTTGCGGTTTCATATAAACGCGAATGAATCCGAGGCGGTCATAGAGAACTTCTTTTAATGCCTCTAAATTTTGACTGTTGTGTGCGGAAATAAAAACAGCATCCGGCTAAACCGATTTGCATTCTTCAAGTGTTTTGGGAAACGCCAAGTCAATTTTGTTGACGACACACATAGATGTCACATAACTGCGGTTTTGAGCGACAACATCAATAAATTGGTCCATCGTTACATTATCTCTGAATAAGACCGTTGCATTGTGAATTTTGTATTCATCTAAAATGGATTTGATGGTGTCATCGTCCAAATCCAATTCAACCGTCGAACTGATGCGAACGCCTCCACGATCTGTTTTTTTGATGACGACATCCGGCGGTTCCTGATCAATGCGAATGCCGGCTTCGTATAATTCGTCTCTTAAAACCGGCAAGTGAAGAGGTTGAAAAACATCCAATAGGAACAAGACAAGATCAGAACTGCGAATAACGGCCATCACTTCTTTGCCGCGTCCGCGACCGGAGGCGGCACCTTTGACAAGACCGGGAACATCAAGAATTTGAATGATTGCGCCTTTGTATTCCAAAACCCCGGGAATCACCGTCAGCGTTGTAAATTCATATGAACCGACTTCAGAGTTGGCATCGGTTAATTTGTTCAAAAGCGTGGATTTGCCGACAGATGGGAAACCGACAAGCGTTACGGTGGCGTCACCCGATTTTTTGACACTGTAACCTTCACCTGTACCGGAAGATGAACTCTTTTTTTCCACTTCGTCATGAAGTTTCGCAAGTTTTGCTTTCAGTCGGCCAATGTGAAGAGAAGTCGCCTTATTGTAAGACGTCTTTTTAATTTCTTCTTCCACTTCCCGAATTTGTTCTTGTAATGTTGCCATCGTTTTAATCCAAAATAAAAATTCAAATAAATATGAGCCATGCTCACATATGAGCCATGCTCCATGGGTGAAAATAACCTGTTTTTCAGTATAAATAATTAATTCCAAAACAAAATCAACAAAAAAGAATAGAAAAAAGAAAAGTGAAAAGATAAGGGCAAATTAAAAAACATTGCCGAATTCAAGATTTATTTTTTAGCGACTGGTTTTGCAGCGGGCTTTGCAGGAGCTTTTTTGACAGCCGGTTTTGCAGCAGGTTTGGCAGGAGCTTTTTTAACGGCCGGTTTTGCTGCTGGCTTTGCAGGAGCTTTTTTAACAGCCGGTTTTGCAGCAGGTTTGGCAGGAGCTTTTTTAACAGCCGGTTTTGCTGCCGGCTTTGCAGGAGCTTTTTTAACAGCCGGTTTTGCTGCAGGCTTTGCAGGAGCTTTTTTAGCAGCTGGTTTTGCTGCAGGCTTTGCAGGAGCTTTTTTGGCAGCCGGTTTTGCTGCAGGCTTTGCAGGAGCTTTTTTAGCAGCTGGTTTAATAGCAACAGATTTTGTGCCAGATTTCATAGCAGCATTTTTTGGTGCTGGCTTTGCAGGAGCTTTTTTAACAGCTGGTTTTGCTGCTGGCTTTGCAGGAGCTTTTTTAACAGCCGGTTTTGCTGCAGGTTTTGCAGGAGCCTTTTTGGCAGCCGGTTTTGCTGCGGGTTTTGCAGGAGCCTTTTTGGCAGCCGGTTTTGCTGCAGGTTTGGCAGGAGCCTTTTTGGCAGCCGGTTTTGCTGCAGGTTTGGCAGGAGCTTTTTTAGCAGCCGGTTTTGCTGCCGGCTTTGCAGGAGCTTTTTTAGCAGCTGGTTTTGCTGCAGGCTTTGCAGGAGCTTTTTTAGCAGCCGGTTTTGCTGCCGGCTTTGCAGGAGCTTTTTTAACAGCCGGTTTTGCTGCAGGCTTTACAGGAGCTTTTTTAACAGCCGGTTTTGCTGCTGGCTTTGCAGGAGCTTTTTTAACAGCCGGTTTTGCTGCTGGCTTCTTGACAGCAACAGATTTTGAATCAGATTTCATTGCAGCGTTTTTTGGTGCCGGTTTTGCTGCTGGCTTTACAGGAGCTTTTTTGGCAGCCGGTTTTGCTGCTGGTTTTGCAGGAGCTTTTTTAACAGCTGGTTTTGCTGCCGGCTTTGCAGGAGCTTTTTTAACAGCTGGTTTTGCTGCCGGTTTTGCAGGAGCTTTTTTAACAGCTGGTTTTGCTGCCGGCTTTGCAGGAGCTTTTTTAACAGCCGGTTTTGCTGCAGGTTTTGCAGGGGCTTTTTTAGCAGCCGGTTTTGCTGCTGGCTTTGCAGGAGCTTTTTTAGCAGCCGGTTTTGCTGCTGGCTTTGCAGGAGCTTTTTTAGCAGCCGGTTTTGCTGCTGGCTTTGCAGGAGCTTTTTTAGCAGCTGGTTTTGCTGCTGGCTTTGCAGGAGCTTTTTTAGCAGCCGGTTTTGCTGCTGGCTTTGCAGGAGCCTTTTTAACAGCTGGTTTTGCTGCTGGCTTTGCAGGAGCTTTTTTAACAGCCGGTTTTGCTGCTGGCTTTGCAGGAGCTTTTTTAACAGCTGGTTTCGCAGCAAGCTTCTTGACAGCAACAGATTTTGTATCAGATTTCATCACAGCATTTTTTGGTGCCGGTTTTGCTGCCGGCTTTGCAGGAGCTTTTTTAGCAGCTGGTTTTGCTGCAGGTTTTGCAGGAGCTTTTTTAGCAGCCGGTTTTGCTGCTGGTTTTGCAGGGGCTTTTTTAGCAGCCGGTTTTGCTGCTGGCTTTGCAGGAGCTTTTTTGACAGCTGGTTTTGCTGCTGGTTTTGCAGGAGCTTTCTTAACAGCCGGTTTTGCTGCAGGCTTTGCAGGGGCTTTTTTAACAGCTGGTTTTGCTGCAGGCTTTGCAGGAGCTTTTTTAGCAGCTGGTTTTGCTGCCGGCTTTGCAGGAGCTTTTTTGGCAGCTGGTTTTGCTGCTGGCTTTGCAGGAGCTTTTTTGACAGCTGGTTTTGCTGCAGGCTTTGCAGGAGCTTTTTTAACAGCAGGTTTTGCTGCCGGCTTTGCAGGAGCTTTTTTGGCAGCCGGTTTTGCTGCTGGCTTAGCAGGAGCTTTTTTGGCAGCCGGTTTTGCTGCTGGTTTTGCAGGAGCTTTTTTAACAGCCGGTTTTGCTGCTGGTTTTGCAGGAGCTTTTTTAACAGCCGGTTTTGCTGCAGGCTTCTTGACAGCAACAGATTTTGTATCAGATTTCATCACAGCATTTTTTGGAGCCGGTTTCGCCCCATCTTTTTTGATTTTCAGTTTAGCAGCCAATTTCGCTGCAGCTTTTTTGACAGCCGGTTTCGCAGCAGCCAGTTTCGCCGTGGCTTTTTTAACAGCTGGTTTCGTCATAGTTTTTTTAGCAGCCGGTTTTGCTGCAGGCTTTGCAGGGGCTTTTTTAGCAGCCGGTTTTGCTGCAGGTTTAGCAGGAGTTTTTTTGGCAGCCGGTTTTGCAGCTGGTTTTGCAGCCGGTTTTGCAGCTGGTTTTGCAGCTGGTTTTGCAGCTGGTTTTGCAGCTGGTTTTGCAGCTGGTTTTGCAGCCGGTTTTGCAGTTGGTTTTGCAGCCGGTTTTGCAGCCGGTTTTGCAGCCGGTTTTGCAGCCGGTTTTGCAGCCGGTTTTGCAGCCGGTTTTGCAGCTGGTTTTGCAGCCGGTTTTGCTGCTGGTTTAACAGCAACAGATTTGGAGTCGGGGCTAATTGCAGCGTTTTTTGCAGCGACTTTTTTAGCGACCGGTTTTGTAGCCGGTTTTGCAGCAGTCTTCTTAAATATCGGTGTTCCTGTTGTGCTTGTCAATTTTTCAAACTTTTTAACCATTTTCAATGTGATTGGACCGGGTTTGCCGGTTCCGACGTATCTGCCGTCAACATAAACGACCGGTGCGGCTTCTGCAGCTGTTCCTGTTACAAAAATTTCATCTGCGGTATAGAGATCAAAAATGCCAATGTTTTCGACATGAACCGGAATTTTTTCCTCTTTCAAAAGATCGATGGCTGTGGCTCTTGTAATGCCTTTTAAATTATTGAGAGTGGGCGGGGTGTAAACTTCGCCGTTTTTGATGACGAAAATATTATCTCCCGAACCTTCGGCAACCCATCCGTTGTGATCAAGGAAAATGGCTTCATCAGCGCCTTTGGCGGTCGCTTCGATTTTTGCCAAAATGTTGTTCAAATAATTCAAAGATTTGATATTCGGTGGGAGGGAATCGGCAGGACTTCTTCTGACGCCGACTGTAACAGCTTTTAAGCCGGCAGTGTACAAGTCGCCATACATGGAGCCCCAGTATTTGGCAATGACAAAAACATTCGGCTTGCCGCACTTGCGTGGGTCAAGTCCCAAATCCCCGATACCTCGAGAAACGATCGGGCGAATGTATGCATCCGACAAATTGTTCTTTTGCAGCGTTTCCAAAATAGCGTTTGACATTTGCTCTTTCGTCATGCCAATGTCTAGGTCAATGGCTTTTGCAGAGTCAAAAAGTCTATCAACATGTTCTTTTAGTTTGAAGACACGACCGTTGTAAGCACGGATGCCTTCAAAAACACCGTCGCCATAAAGAAAACCATGGTCGAAAACAGAAGTAACGGCTTTATCTTGAGAAACAAATTTACCGTTCATGTAAATTAAGAGGTCTTTCTCGCTCATTATTTATTCACCTGATTTTAGGATTATTCACCTGTTTAAATTATGTACCAGATTTTAAAATTATTTACATCATACCAATATCAAAGGAACTTATCACAAGGAATATTAAAAAAAAAAATATCACAAGGAATCGATTTTAAAACATTTTTCGTCTTAAAAAATAAATTCCATTATCATCCACTATTTTTTCCATTACATTTAAATGTTTTTCCAAAAAAAATAAAAAAATAATAAATTAGACGGCAAGTTTCAAAAAAATCTGAAAGAAACAAATCCTTCCCCTTCTTGAAAAAAACATCTTCCCTTAGAACAAAAAGTATATATGAGAAAAGATACGTTTAGTCACCCCAACTTAAAACCACATGGGCTCGTGGCTTAGCCAGGATATAGCGTCGGGCTTCTAACCCGAACGTCGGGGGTTCGAATCCTCCCGGGCCCGTTTTTTCAGTCTTTTTTCTTTTCTTTTCACCCCCTTCTTTTCCTGCCGATTTTTGAGATTTTATTTATTTTTTATTTTAGCGCCCCCTCCCTTTATTTATTTTAACGCCCTCTTCCTTTATTGTTTTTTGATTTCTTTTTACATTTTTTCTTCCGTTTCTTTTTTTCTTTTTCCCTTCTTTTGTTTTTCATCCCTTTCTTTTTTTTCTTCAATTTTTCTTCAATATTCAAATTCAATTTCCATTATTTGTATCTCTATTTCAATCGGAACTGAAGAAATCAAATACAAACTCATGGAATCGGGATCAAAGTAAACATCTATTTCGGGATAGTCTGACTGAATCGTTTCTTGGATTCTTAAAAACCATGAATTATAGATTCCATCTCGGTTGTCATAAAAATCAGAAGATATCTGAAACGCCGATGTCTCCGGCGGAATATATCGAATCGCAATGCATGAAACAAAATCATGGGCAAATATGGTTTTTGTCAGGCGGTACCGGAGAGTTGGATTTTTTTCAAAAACGGGGTCATTGTTATTTTGAACAATAACGCCGGACAATGACATAAATATTTGGTTATTGCTGCCGTGTATGATAAAAATTTCCGGATCTTGAATGAAAGATGCGCCGTCTTCTTGAGATAAAATAAAAGCAGAAGGACCAACAAAATAAATTTGATCGGGCAACTGCTCATATTGATTATAAAACATCACAGATCCGCTGCTGAGAAAAAGCCACTGCGTCTCCCCCGAAACTTCTGAAAAAACATCATGATCCAGCGAAAATTTTGATTTGACAGCTTTTTCAGATTCGGGAGGAAGTGACACAGGAGCTGAAAAAAGAAAAAAACCGTCATTTTCATTCACTAAAACCGTCACATTGGAAGGAAACGATTGAGATTTTAATGACGACGAAGAAAGAGAAGAAGAAGGTTGTAAATCTCCCAACTTTTCTGAAAAATGAAGAACCGACAAAAATAATGTATCATTTTCCATCGACTCTTTTTCTAATTGATACGCCGGTATCGCATAAACCAAAAATGCCAAAATAAAAACCGTTAAAATGGATAAAAGCAAAAGGGCTCCAAATATGACCGAAACACCGGACCGGCTGTAAATCCACCTTGTAATCCAATTTTTGTTTTTTTTAACCATAAAACAAAGAATCTACGCCGATTCATAAGCTTTTTTAAATTTTTCTGCATCAAAAAGAACAAAATAAATAAAAAAGACGGAAAAGATGAGAAAAGACGGATTCGGAAGATATATAATACATTATTATCAAATATAAGACACTGATATTTGTTTTTTGATTTCACACAAATCACATATTCAAAGAGAATCGAGTGCCACACATGATAAAAATTTCGAAAAATTGGGGATTACTTGTTGCCGTTTTTCTGTTTCTAACGGTTTGTTTATGCCCGTCCGTTCTTGCCGCCGATACAAAAGGCAGCAATGTTTGGGACGAAGACTTGAAAATGCCGTCAACATACACATGGACACCGGATATCTATTCCGGACTATGGTATGATTTAGATAAAGGCGTTTACACCGAAAATATCACGCTTTCAATTTCCGCAAGCGACAGATCTGTTGACAGCGGCAGTGCCGAATATGTCACGAAAGTGACACCTTACAGATTCGCATATGGCAATTGGGGAAGTTATAACTTAATTGCCTGGCAAGGCGAGCCTTATTTTGCCGGATATCAAAGATACAGTTCCGGAAATGTATCGACAGCGCAATTTGCAGATTCTAACATCAGCACACTGTCCGATCAAAAAATATACAAAGTGTTAACAGACAGTGACTCTGAAAGAAGATTAGGGTCCGGTGACACATACTCTTTAGAAAACGGTTATAGAATTAGAGTGACAGAGATTAATGAAAGTCAAAAAGAATTCCGTTTGGCTCTTGAAAAAGATGGAAACGTTGTTGAAAACAAAACCGTTTCTGAAAACACAACATTTGTCTATGAAAAAAAATTGGATGGCGCCGGAACCTTCCCAATCATTGCAATACATATTAAAACCGTAGATAGCGGAAAAGCCGTCATCGACGGCATCTTTCAAATTTCTGAAAGCTCAACGGATGTGTCTGTCAACAAAAAAATCAATGCCATGGAAATCCGAAACGTCAACGAGACACAAATTTCAATGACAAATCCGGATAAGATCAGATTAAACGCCGGCAATACTGTCACATTTATGGGATATATGAAAATCGATGTCAAAAACACATCTAAATTGCAATTCAAATTTATCTCTGACCCGAAAACAGATTCTGAAAAAAAATACGACAACAGAGGATCTGTTTATGACAGTTCCAGTAATTCCAATATAATGAAAGACTGGTCTGACTTACATTATTCCGGATTTTCCCATGACTGGAAAAATGAGAGCGGAACAGAAGAATTATTCTTTAATGTCAGCGGCAGCATTCAAAGAAGTGTTCCCTCTAAAGGACTTGAATATCAGACAAACGTATTCGACAAAAAATTCAATTATTCAAATTGGGGCAGCTACCAAGCTTTGCGCTTCGGGGGGGTTGAATACTTTGCAGGATACATTCAATATGACTCCTCAAACAAATCAAACACAACCAACTTCAGTAATAATAATATCAGCCTGCTTTTTGATGGAAATGTGTCAAAGGTTTTGATCAATAACGATACGAACAAAAATTATTCCAAAAATTCAACACTCAATTTGGAAGAAGGCTATTCTTTATACATAGAAAACAGTTCTGACAGCGGTAAAATCAATTTGGTCTTAAAAAAGGACGGCTCAACCGTTAAAGAAGCATCCGTTGAAAGTAATGAAACATTTGTTTATGAAACAAGAGTCGGCGGCATAGATCTCCCGATTATTGCCATTCATGTCTCAAGCATTTTCAATGATTCAATCTACGTCGGGGGGATTTTTCAAATCTCAACAACTGTTACAAATGTCGGCATCGGAAAATCAATTGATATGATGCAAGTTGAATACATCAGCCGAAGCGGTCTTATTTTCATGAACAAAGAAACAATAGACTTATCTAAAGGCAAAGACGTCAAACTGATGAGCAATTTAACACTCCACATTGCCGATTCTGATGATCTGCGTTTCTTCCCTTACAGCGGCAATTCTTCAAATGATAAAAAAGATCTTCGGATCGAGGTTCCCGAAACAATCCTCTCGTATCAAGAAATTACAATCAAAGTTTTCCAGTCCGAAGGGGATAACTGGAAAGAAGCCGACGGCGCAGTTGTCAGCATAAACGGAAAGAATGTCGGAACCACCAATTCTTCAGGAAGCGTCACAGCAACACTTCAAGAGATCGGAACCTATGAATTCCGAGCCGAAAAAAGCAATTATACGGCGACCAACATCTCAAAAGCAACAAGCGGCGAAGGAAATTATTTAAATGTTTTCATTCCGATGTACATTTTCAAAGGAGATACTTATGAAATTCAAGTCAAAGATGATGAAAACAGCTACATTGCCGGCGCTTCGGTTTATACGAATGGGACTCTTGTTGGAGAAACCGACAACACTGGACAAATCAGCCTCAATGCGACAGAAGCCGGATCATATCTGTTGGCAGTTTCAAAATCCGGATACGTTCCAAATTCAATGAACGTCATTGTTTTAGAAGATGCGCCCTATTTCATCGTTCGAAGTGTCACGTTCCCTGAATTAATTTCAGCCAATAAAACAATCAGAATTCCGGTTGAAATTGAAAATATCGGAAAAGAAAAAGGAACACAAACTATTACCATAACCAATGGAAATAACACAACAACAAAAAAATATACGTTAGCCCCGGAAGAAGTAAAACGTTTCACATTAAGCGTTAAAACAAGCGAAGCCGGAGTTAATTCAATTGTTGTCGGAAACCAAACTTTTTATTATTATGCTGAGGAAAACTCGGCGCCTGAAGTGCCATGGAATTGGATTCTTTTAGGCGGTGCCGGTCTTTTCATAATTATTGCCTTAATTTCAGGCATTTCTTATTATCAGGAAACAAAAAGTGGAAAGGAGAATGGAAAGAATAAGAACAGCCGTTTTGCTCACGAGAAAAAGGCAAAAACAGATTCTGCTTTCGTGAAGAAAGGTTCTCATTCATTCTCAAGCAGCCACAAATCACCGGAACTTAAAAATAGTCAGAAAAAAGCGCGTTCCAAAAAATAATAAATCAAATGAAGCAAACAAAATGAAACAAACAAAATGAAGCAAATCAAGGAATGACTATGAAAAGCGTATGGATTAAAGTCACAGAAGAAAGCAAAGACCTTAAAAAAAACAAAATCACAACGGCTATTGAATCCGGCGTGGATTTTGTTTGGGCAAATGCTGCCGACATTTCCGAGATTAAGCAACTTGGAAAGATTCAAACCGCTTGTTTTTATGAACAAGAAAAACAAGCTCAAGATGCGGATGTTTGGATATGGGACATTTTATCCCTATTTGATCCTAAGACCGAAAAAACGGAATTAAAAAGAATGGAAGAAGCAAAAAAAAGCGGCAAAGGCGTCGCTGTTTATGCAAACATCCAAACAAAAGAAGTGGAACTTCATGCTGCTGAGATTGGAAAAATAATTGATTATTTGATTATTTACGCAAACGATTGGCGCATTATTCCGCTCGAAAACTTGATTGCGGCTCTTGAAAAATATGATGTTGAAATCATCTCTGACGTCTGCTCTGTAAAGGAAGCTCAAACAGCATTAACCATTTTAGAAAAAGGGACAGATGGCGTTTTGATTGAAAGCAACAATTTAAGTGAGATCAAAGAAATTGCACTTTTTGCCAAAAGCAGCGGTCGAAAAACAGAAACATTAACCTCCGCGTCCATTAAAAAAATCCAACATCTCGGGATGGGAGATCGTGTCTGCATTGATACATGCAATTTAATGGAACCGGGAGAAGGAATGCTGATTGGTTCTCAGTCCGCCGGATTGTTTTTAATCCATTCCGAAGTTGATGAAAGTCCGTATGTGGCGTCCCGTCCATTCAGAGTCAACGCAGGCGCCGTTTATTCATATTTAAAAGTCGATGAAAAAACACGCTATCTTTCGGAATTAAAAGCCGGCGATGATGTTATGATTGTCGGCTGCACCGGAAAAACACGCTCCGGAATTGTCGGGCGTGTCAAAATTGAATGTCGCCCGATGATCCTTTTGGAAGCGGAAGCAAACGGACAAATCATAAAAGTGATTCTTCAAAACGCCGAAACAGTCAAATTGGTTCGACCGGATGGGAAAAGTGTTTCAATTACACAACTGAAAGTCGGTGACGATGTTCTTGTCAAAACAGAGGAAGCCGGTCGCCATTTCGGAATGAAGGTGACAGAGAAAATTATTGAAAATTAAGGGATGGTTATGAGAGAACCTGTAAAACCTCTTGCTGTGAAAGAAGGTACAAAGCCCCCTGCTGTGAAAGAAGGCACAAAACCCCTTGCTGTAAAAGAAGGTACAAAACCTCTTTCTGTGAAAGAAGGTACAAAACCTCTTGCTGTAAAAGAAGGCACAAAACCTCTTGCTGTAAAAGAAGGCACAAAACCTCTTTCTGTGAAAGAAGGTACAAAACCTCTTGCTGTAAAAGAAGGCACAAAGCCTCTTGCTGTGAAAGAAGGTACAAAACCTCTTGCTGTAAAAGAAGGCACAAAACCTCTTGTTGTCGGTGTTATTATTGAAAATGTTAAAAAAACGGCTGAAGCCGGAAAATCTTTAGGAGCCGACATACTTGAAGTCAGAATAGACTTGTTGCTTTCAAAAAAGAGGGGTTTTGAAAAATATCTCAAAGGCAGCGTTGAAGAAATTCGATTGCATGAACAACTTGAAAAATGGATGAATGAAGCAAAATGTGCGGATCTTCCGGTTATTGCAACTCTTCGATCCAGAGAAGAATCCGGTTTATTCGAAGGATCGGAAAATGAGCGATTCAAAATTATTGAAAAATTAATTCCTCTGGCAGATTATATTGACATTGAACGCAAAAGTTCAAAGCAAAATATATTCGAGTCTTATGTGGCAGCTCGAAAAACAAATACTAAAATCATCATTTCCTCCCATTATTTTGATGAAACGCCGTCTCAAAAGAAAATGAAAAAGGTTTTGAAAGACTCTTATGAAAAAGGCGCATTTATTTCAAAAATTGCTGTGATGCCGAAAAATCAGAAAGATATTCTCAACTTGTATCAAGCCGGATTGAACGCCTCTGGAAAAACGTGTTTAATTGCGATGGGAGACCTTGGAAAACAATCTCGAATCATTGCGCCGGCATTTGGTTCCATATTATCCTACGGCTATATTCATTCGAATTCCGCACCGGGGCAAATGAGAGTTGATGAAATAAAAACAGCATTCAAATGGCTTGGATGGAGAGATTGATCTCCTTTTTTTAAAATAAACGTTTTGAAATCATGACTCAAAGAACAAAATTTGGTGTTTTTGGATATCCGATTCAGCATTCATTGTCTCCTGTTATGCAAAATGCAGCATTTCAAGAGAAAGGGATGACAGCTTTTGAATATCAGGCATATGAGGTAAATCCAAAAGATTTAAAAAATGCAATTTTGAAAGCCCAAAAAGATGGATTTTTAGGCATTAATTTAACCATTCCTCATAAGGAAAAGGCATTAGATTTTGATTTTATTCAACCGGATTCCTTTGCAGAAAAAGTCGGCGCTGCCAATACTCTTTTAATATCTCATGAAAAAATTGAAGCTTTCAATACAGATGCATATGGTGCCTTGTCTGCTTTAGAATATGAAGGAATTGATACAAAAAATAAAAAAATATTGATTATCGGTGCCGGCGGCGCATCCAGATCTATTTCATTCTTATTTGGAGAACAAGGAAATTTTCTTAAAATTATAAATCGAACGGCTGAAAAGGCTGAGAGTTTAGCTGCCGAAATTACCAAAAAGACAGGAAACAAAAAAGTATTTGGAAGCGGATTTCAAACGGCTTGGAATGACGTCAAAGAAGCAGACATCATCATTCAAACAACGGAAATCGGCATGGGAAAATATGAAAACGTTTCTGTTTTTGATTTGTGGGATGTGCCAAAAAATGCGGCAGAAAATGCCAAAAAAACAAAAAACGAATGTCTTCAAAATTATTTGAGAAAAGAAACAGTTGTTTTTGATATTGTTTATCGCCCCATGGAGACGAAATTTTTGAGAGAAGCGCGTCTGAACGGGTGCCACACAATAAACGGTGTCATGATGTTGGTATTTCAAGGCGCTTTTGCATTTGAAATTTGGACAAAGGAAAAACCAAATATTGACATGATGAAAGAAACTGTTTTATTTCATCTAAAGAAAGAATAAATGAAAGAATAAACGAAAGAATAAATGAAAGAATAAACGAAAGAATAAATGAAAGAATAAATGAAAGAATAAATGAAAGAATAAATGAAAGAATAAACGAAAGAATAAATGAAAGAATAAACGAAAGAATAAAGAAATGAAACAAAAAGCATTCGGAGTCAGATTTGGATATGGACGCGTACTCGGATAAAAAAGATGACATGGATAAACTGATTGGTCTCATCGAAAAAACGGCGGTATCAAAACACGCTACAGTTGCCATGGGTGTCAGAGACCCTGACACCGATACCATCAAATGTGCCAAATCCGCCGTTGAAAAAGGTTATGCTGATGTCATATTAGTCGGCAGCAAATCCGATATTTTGGAAGCTTATGCTTCTTTGTCGGGATGCCAAACAGAAAACATCTCTACGCTTCCTTTTGAGATTATTGATACGAAAAATCCTGAAGATGAGTTGATTTCTCTTTTAATTTCAGGAAAAGTAGATGCTGCAATTCGAGGAACGGCAAAAGCCTCCGACTCCCTCTCCAACCTCAAAAAGGCATGTCACATTAACAAACTTCATCGAATTGCTATTTTATTAACACAAGATGGCAGTCCCTATTTTTTTGCACCTGTCGGAATTGATGAAGGAACAACAACGCAAGACAAAATTGAATTCGTCTGTTTAGGAACGCATTTGCTGAAACGGTTGGGCGTGTCGCCACATGTCGGCTTAATTTCAAGTCCCGACGAAGACGGGCAAAAAGAAGCAGAAGAAATTGTCAAAATTGTCACGGAAGAAAAAAAGCTTCATATTGTCGATTATAAAATGGATTTGGAAGAAGCGTTTGAACATTCCAATTATATTATTGCGCCAAACGGCATTACAGGAAATTTGATTTTCCGAGCGTTGGCTTTTTTAGGCGGCGGCGATGGTTTGGGCGCTCCGATTTTGATGGACAGCCATGTGTTTGTCGATACTTCTCGCTCAGCAGGGCATTATACAAAAGCGATTATGGTTGCCAGTGCTTTATCAAAAAAGAAAAATCCGGCAGACAAATAATTTTTGAAAAAGAAAATTTCGGCAGACAAACGATGCTGCTAAAAAAAAATTCGGCAGACAAATACTGCTGCCGATATTGAGATTTAACGACGGCTCAAGGGCATATGCGAAAGCATGACATTGACGAGGTTTGCCATCGGCATGGTTTGAATCCAAATTTTTCCGGGACCTGTTAATGTTCCTAAGAAAAGACCTTCTCCGCCGAATAAGACATTTTTAACGCCTTTTACGGTTGTAATATCAAAGAGGACTGTGCTTTCCATAGCGGCTAAATATCCTTGGTCAATAAACATTTTTTCGCCGTCTTTTAATTCATATTCAATAACCTCGCCATCAATTTCTAAAAAGACATGACCTTCTCCGGTGAATTTTTGCATAATGAATCCTTCACCGCCAAAGATTCCGGCACCCAATTTTTTGTTGAAGTGCGTGCTTAATGTGACAGTGGGCTGCATTGCCAAAAAAGCACCCTTTTGAGCAATGATTTCTTTGGTTCCGTCCAATTCAAAGTCCATAATTCGACCGGCGTAGGAAGATCCAAACGTAATTTCCTGATTGTCGCCTTCTGCCGTATATGTATTCAAAAAGAGGGATTCGCCCGTCATCATACGTCCAAGACCCTTCATGAGTCCGCCTTTGGTGTCCGTCACCATTTTGATTTTGTCGGTCATCCAAGCCATGCCGCCCTTTTCTGTGATCATTGATTCGCCGTTTTCAAGATGACAAGTGACGACAGGGAAAGGTGTCCCTTTAATTTCATATTTCAATTCCATTTCCTGTTCCTCCTTATAATATTAATAGAGTCAAAAATAAAAGGATGGAAAAGAATTTAATCTTTTTTATTGTTTTTTGTATATGAATGAAATATCTTAATTTGATTGAAGTTTGAAATAATAATTATTAAAAAAAGGCATGAATTTTTCTAAAAAAAAAGACAGCAAGAGAAACCTTTTTAAAAGGTTTTTATCTTTTCTTGCTGTCTGGGATTTATGTGGGGCTGCTGGTAACTGTTTTTTGGTATTATGCTAAAGCCAACGTCCGGATTCGAACCGAAATATATTCGCTCTGCAGGCGAACGCATAGCCGCTCTGCCACGTTGGCGCATGAATAAAGGAGATTTTACTAGTGCTTTTCTTTTATTTAAAGTATACGGTAAAGATAACAAAACTGAAAGAATTAAATGAAATAAAAACAAAATAGATAATAGATAAAGAGGTGTTTTATTGAAAATCATAATCATCGGTGGATTTTTAGGAAGCGGAAAAACGACAGCCATTCAATATTTGGTCAAACATTTTGCACGTCTTGGAAAAACGGTTGCTGTTTTGGTAAACGAAGCGGGAGAAGTTGATATCAACGGTGATTTATTCGGCTATGATGTTGATACAAAAGAAGAGACGCGTGCGTGTGTGATGTGTGATCTGAAAATGGTATTGACGTTTTCCGTTTCACAAATGATTGAAAAAGCCCATCCGGATGTTTTGTTTATCGAACCTAAAGAAACGGTATCGCCGCTTGTGGTTCGTGAGGAACTGGCAATATCTGCAATTCGGCGGGGCGGGGATGAATATGATTTTGCTCCATTGATAACATTCATCGACAGTTCTTGCTTTTTCAAAAATGTCAAAGAGAAAAAAAGAATCACATTTGATCAAATTTCGGTTTCGGAAGTCGTTGTGTTAAATAAAACAGATTTGGTTGGCGCCAATGAAATTGCAATGATTCGGGAAAGCGTGATGCAGCTTAATCCAAAAGCAATTGTTTTGATGAATACAAATCAAAATGAAGAAGGGATGAAGGATATTTTGAAATTGGTGGAATGAAAATAAATTTTTATTTTGTGAAGAAGTATAATTATTAATAAACATATTCAGTTTCAGTTGTAAAGAACTTTAGTAAAATGTAAAAATATTAAGGAGTGATGAAATGCGGTATAGCGGCACATTGATTGCTGTATCTGATATAGCAAAAGCAAAACATTTTTATGAAAACGTGATGGATCAAAAGGTTTTAATGGATTTGGGCGTATATGTCGCTTTTGAGGGAGGGGTTTCTTTACATTCCAACTATCCTGAACTTGTCGGGCAAGACTTCCAAATGCACGCACACCCTAATAACTTCGAGTTGTATTTTGAGGTCGAAGATTTGGACTTCTGGCAAAATAAAATAGAGGGTATCGAGGGCATAGAGTTTATCCATAAAGCCAAAGAATACCCGTGGGGTCAGCGTGCAATGCGGTTTTACGATTTTGACAGTTATATTATCGAGGTGGCGGAAAGCATGGAAAGCGTTGCAAAGCGTTTTTTGACACAGGGTTTAAGTGTTGAGGAAACATCCCAACGAACAATGTTTCCGGTAGAATTTGTAAAAAGCCTTTTGTAAATGATTGCCATTAAATTTAACGTACACAGAATAGAAATGTTAAAACTATTCTGTAATTTTTTTCCTATAAGCGAGGCAATCCAAAAAGGCAGTATCATTACATTGTCTTTTTGAAAACTTGCTGTAATAAAATCGAAAAGATAACTTACTCATCTCATTTTTCAAAAAAAAGCCAACATAATTATAATAAAGAAAGACCCCCGGCAGCGACCTATATTTCCCAAAGGCTCGCACACTTTAGTACAGTATAGAACGCCGGCAAGCTTATCTTCTGTGTT
>Ga0099364_10003858_pt1 | contig 22986 bp, 20 predicted proteins | sample TergutTh196P3_FD_73070 | JGI IMG/M metagenome (GOLD analysis project Ga0099364, IMG submission 73070) | Microcerotermes parvus P3 segment gut microbial communities from Pointe-Noire, Republic of the Congo - Th196 P3 | ecosystem: Host-associated > Arthropoda: Insects > Digestive system > Gut ...
TGTCTCGGATGACTTGTTCCCAAACAGTTTCACTGCTATGTGAATAAGCCACGGCAGAGGTTGCTGTTTCCACAAAAGTCTTGCCGCAATTTCGGCATAAATAGGCCTGTTTCCCATTCCGTTTTCCATTGCGAACGATCTTCTCAGATTCACAATGCGGACAGGAAGACCCTTTCGCTTTCTCTTCCGAATCGGACTTCTCTTTTATTTCTTGAAGACGTTCAAGAGTCTCTTCTAAATACTTGGCCGGGATTTCTTTGGCTAAATTCAATACATCCTTCAATGTGACTTCCATTTGTGCTACCTCCTACATATTGTAGAATTATTATAGCACATCAGATGAGGTTAAGTCAACATGTTTTTTAACTAACACCAAAACATTTCTTTATCTGTAACGCCTTCCAACGTCTGCCGATGAAGATTTGCAAAGAATAACTCAATAACATCGAGCCACCTATCCCACAAGCCGAATTTACTGCCGTCATCGGCAACGAGCAATCTCAATAAGACCTCATGCGCCTTATTAAAAATGAGGTCTTTAGCCTTATCGAATTTGTTAGTGGCCGCATATGCTTTTGCAGTTTCCGTAAATATCTCGGCTAATTTCCAGTCGTGAACCTCCGGGAGTTTTGCTGCCAAATCACCGCAGGTTTTCATTGCTTTTTCAAAATGCGGAACAGCTTTTTCTGGAGTAAATATTTCTCTTCGCATATAAACATTTGCGATGTGCAATTCGCTCTCTATGTATGCTTTATAGACTCCGGAGTTAACCTCAATATCATTCGGCAGAAATTCATATAATTCAATGACTTTTTTACAGTCATCGATCGTTTCACCAAACAAACCTCTGCGGTCTTTATATTCACTACGCATTAAATAGCACGTATAGAGGAAATTGCGGTATTTTGTAGGATTCGATTGATATAATTTTTCAAAAATTGTAATGCCTTTGTCTAAATGCGCCTCTTCCTCAAGAACGCAATCAACGCACCCATCAACGACAGGAGTTAGTGCTATTATGCCAGAAAGAGCATCCATGATTTCATAAGAATTCATCCCGTAATGCTGTAGTTTTCTAAAAACAGAAGAAAAGTTGAGATGAAGACGTCCTGTTTCACTTTCAATATCGAAATCATCTTTACACGATATATCAACCGCAGAGATTTCACGCAAATCGTCCTTTGCCATCGCCAAGTATAGTAAAGACTCAGCAAGGTACTCTTTGCCGTGGTGATTAGAAAACTCTAAATAAACACAACCTCTGTCGCACAGGATGTCGGCTCGATTGCGGTATGCGACATATTTGTTGTTTTCGTTGTCGGAAACCGTGATGGGTTCATTTACCATATAGGCGTTATTATATGCTTCTACTGCTAACAGTTCATGCGAATTCATTAAGCGATGAATGTTTTCTTCGTATTTGAATTCATCCAGCATTTTTTTGTCGGAGATTATACTTTTATATATCATCTCAAGTAACCATGTCTTTGATGTGGTAATTGTCCCGCCAAAAGCATCATAGATATTATTCATAACCTTTCGGGTTTCCCATAGTAAAGCATAAGCATTGGCAAAGACATCTTCGTCCTGTTTTGAATTCAAAAAGGTTTTATTCCAAAAGTGTCCCACATCCATAAACAGAGAAACGAGGTGTAACTGTTGTTCTTCGTTCAACTTTTCCTTTGTCAAATCAAGCCAGTAAGAAAAAGCAATTTTAAAGCAGTTAACAACTTCCCCCAGTTTATCGCCATCCCTTAGATGCAGGTTAGCCGCGAGTTGAAAGAACTTCGCTCGCTGTTCAGGCACAGAAATATCATCAAGGCTTTCATATATTTTCTTTATGATTTCTATTGCCTTCGTGACCTTCCTTTGCTCTTCCAAATATTCTACGTATTCAAAAAGAGTGTCTATCGGCAAGCAAAAATCAACGATAATCCGCATAGCTGTATCGTAATACTGCTCAACCTCATCCCACTCACGCTCTGATTTCGCCAGTCTTCGTAAGATGTTCGCGCCTTCGATTAATTCCTTAAGGTGGTCGTACATCTCGTTGTGAGTATGTGCTTCAGCCATTTCAAGAACGGTTATCGTCTGCCCTATGGCAGTTCTTTTTCGATAGAGATGATCAATATCTGAGGTGATATCGCCGAGTGAAAGAAAACGGTTGGCTTCTCTATATTCACCTTGGGCGAGGTGCTTGTACGCCAAGTCCAAACGCTCCGACGATTCCTCTTTGAGGGAGAGGATAATCGCACGGCACAAGTCGTCAAAAATATCTCGCTTTAATTTTATGAACCGCTTTTTCGCCTCGTAATACTCCAAAGAAACGCTTTCGTATTCACGGCATATGATTTCATTGTGTCTGTCGCCTAACCATTTTTCTTGGAGTGCCTCGTATTTATCTTGAATTTGTCTGAACGTGGTTTCGGCTTGGATGACGGCTTCGTTTGAACGCCAAGCGGGAATGTCTTGCAAAGACAGAAGGGTTTGATTATCTTTGACAAGAGTATCGTTTGAGGATACGTTTATATTGATTGTAATCCCCGCACCGTGCAAATCGGGATAACGGAGCAACAAGGAATGAATGTCAGATATTTGACCTGACATCTGTTCCATTTTATCGAGAACAGCAGGGTTTGAATCCGTGCTATCTAAAAAACTTCTCATTCATTATCACTCCTCTCCTGTGGCAGCGGCATGAACGCTACATCCATATATTATCGTAATGAAATCTTCGAACCACCTCTCTGGCTTGCAGGTCAAACCCAGTGTCATCGTCAATAAGGAACTCACGTAGTTTCCGTCCTTTGTGGTGACCATACTTGTCACACAATTCCAAGGTATCTTCGGCAATCTCAACCATTTTGTCTCCTTGACCCAATAAAAATAGTGTTATTAATTCTTCGTCGCTCATAATTAGACTTGTCTTTTCGTTTGGATTTTCCGTCAAAATATCTTTGGCTCGAGTATATAGACTTAACACCTCTGAGGCAGAAAACATCTTAGAGATATTTCCTTCTGCGGAACCCGAATAATTGATTGAAAAATCACTTTTAAGAAGCTGATAATTTTTCCAGTGAGCGGAATAATATAAATCAATACAGCAGTCATCGGGATCATTTATTACATCCTCGGAATAAAAGCATGGGATAATCTCATCCAAGCCCTTAAATGTCAGAGATTGTACCATTTCGTCCTCTTCCCTTATGTGCGCAATATAAGCACCAATCAACGCCATGTAATCAAAATCCTTGTGCTGCATTTCTTTTGCAAATTTATCATTCATTTGAATATGATTTTGTTCTGCAGATATGCGTCGAACATCCAAGGTTGTACCGTCAAATAAACACCAATAGTTATCGCCGTTTCCAAGGAAATCGATAATTTCTTTTGTCCACGAATTTATTATCTTATATTCGGCCTCTTGTGCCTCGCGGTCTTTGAATCGTTTAAAAATCATAATTCTATTCATGAGTTCCTCTGATTCAAGAATCTGTCTAACAGTAAGAATTCCATCTTCAACAGCATCATCCAATCCCATACTTCTGAAAATTAGAATTAAATCTCTATCATTAAACGAAGTCTGAAAATAACCGCCTATACTGATGATTTCTCCGCCGCATACACATTTAAAACTAAGTGTAACAATTTTGATTTCACTCGCAAATTTCAAACGCATAAAAACCGAATCCAGAGATATATTCTTAGAAATTGCTTTATAATCGCCACTTGAAAGAAATGCAGCGTCTTGAATTTCGAGACACTTATCTACATACAACGTATTAAGAACATCTCTGTCAAAAGAAAGTCCCACGTAACGCACAGAACCCGCTGGAAAGACAGTTAAGTAATCTTCAATTGTATAAGCATAATTGGTTGTATAAAAGAAACTTTTTCTTCCGGCGATGTAGTCGGAAAGATGCTCATGATCATCTTCTGCGCTTAATATGTCATTGCAGATATCCTTTTCTAAGTCGCTTCCCAATTGAGGCAGAAGTTCCGCATACATCAACGAAAATGCAGAATTGTTTCTTTGCAGATATATAAAAGCGGATATCTGTTCTTCACTCGGTTGCTGTTTCATAAGAGAAATATAATGACGGGCAAGGAAGTAATCCCTAAAACTTCTGTGAACAAAGCACAAGAAGCCATCGCGGTCTTCCTGAAGCACACAAAAAGCTGCGTTTGCCGTTATTCTCGAACCACTCCTTGCCTTGACCCACGCATCTTTAGCGAGGGATTCTCCAGTTCCCATAAGAGCAACTATTTTCGTAAGGAAATCGAACACTCTGCTCTGATAGCCCAAAAGCCTTTGTCTCCCTTTTTTACTTGCTGTATTTTCGTTCGGATTTTCGTCATGGTATTCCCATTTCAAATATGAGTTTATAACACTCTCTATCCGAGAGCTAAGTAATTTTTTCGTTTCGGGAGAAGAAGCATTTGAACTATCCCAGTCGCTGATAATTTGATATGCGTAACGACACAACAACGGGGATGTCAATAATGACTCGCTGTCATCTACTGTATTAAGGTATAGCGAGAGTCGTTTGAGATATTCTTTTTCGGAAAGTGCTTTTTGATGTGGTTTTGTGTCTGGCCATTTGTTTGTAAAATGATCAAATCCTTTTTCGATGTCAAGACTTTTTAACCTTTTTACTAATTTGCAAACGCCAAGCGTTTCTTTTTTATTCAGTGGCAACACCTCAAAGACAACGTATGTGTCAAGCGTTTTATTAGCGCCTTCTTTTTTTATTATTCCGTGAAAGTCAAAATGTTCAGGGCGTGTTGAGATGACAAATTTATGCTTGACTCCAAGCGTATTTATCAAACTCTTCTCTTCAAACAATCTTAAGAAGCCTTCCAGTTCGCCACGTCTTCCTTTTACAAAGGGAAGCTCATCGAGACCATCAAAAAACACGAGACACCTTCCCTTGTCTTTCAGCACAGAGTCTATGTAACGGGCAAGTTCGTCCAATGACTTGCAAAACGCCACCATTTTGGCTGAAACGTATACAAGATTAGAAAAACCGCTTTTATAAGCATTGACGCTATAAAACAATTTCTTCAGGGCTGTAGATTTTCCGACTCCAGCTTGCCCGATAATTATCACGTTTCGGGCTATCTTGGAAGATTCAATTTCATTCACGATTGCTTTTAGGCTGGTCGTTTTTGCTGATTTATAAAACACGAAACGCCTAGAGACAAAATGTTTAAGCAGAATATCATTATAAATCCAGTTTGCATCGACAGCATTATTTCTCAGAAGGTTTAATTTATCTTCACTATGTTGCTTGACCTTCGTGACTGCTGGGATTACGGCAATAGGAAAGGTGATTGAAGGATCTTCGGTATGCAGAGGCTTGTCTTTCGACGAACCTGCATCGTTAACATTTACCTCGACCTTTTGCACTACTTCGACCTTTTGAGGCAGATTGTCAAGATGGTCATGTATTCCCTTTTCTGCTTTTTTTACTGCTTCTATAGTGGCAGGATTCGTATCCGTTCTGTCCAAAAGTTCCCTCATAAATCAATCGCCTCCCAAATCGTCTTTACCCTGCGTTCGCTTGGAAACCGCCTAAGCATTGCGTACAAGTTGTGTTGAATACTCTCCTTCGCCGATGGATTCACGTCCAACGCTTCTATGTTGTCCAAAAAGGAAAAATCCTTCATCTTAATCTGCGTCAATACATGATTTGTAACCATTTGTCCTGTAACAGCCCAAAACAGAACCGCGCCGATGGCATATAAGTCGGTGGAATATCCTATCTTGTCTTTCCCTTTGCGAATCTGGCGGATTTGCTCATGCGTCGCCCACCCTTCACTATAAGAAATGAATTCAGAGCCGTTTTCTATCTCGTCCAACGACATAACGGTGTCAAAGTCAAACAACGCTACCCGATTGGATAAAATACCGTTGTTGGCGAACAGATAAATATTCGATGGCTTTATATCAAGATGAAGCAACTCTCTGTCATGTAATTCTGCAACTGCCTCGCAGAGGGATGCCATTACCTGAGCTACTCGCTCTAACTTAAGACCAAAGATTTTATCAAGCGTATCGCCTTGCGCCGAATCAACAACCGAGTATACGGTGTTATTGGAAACGTCAATTCTCGATGGCGCAAACGAGTGGTTGCTGCCTTTTCCGTAGAATTCCACTTGTTTTCTTGCCCCACGCTCAAACTTTAGTCTGCGCTCGTTGAACTCATATTGGGAAGCAGGAAGAACGTTGAGACCATCGCAATTGCGCGTAATGCTGTCAGCCAAATCAAGGGGATAAAACTCTTTTATCACTGCCGGCACAGGCGGCATACCGATTTTGCTCTCGTAAAAAGACGTCTCACGCTCGGCGTCATAAACAAGGCAACTTGCGCCGACGTCGCTTTTTAATCCCGTGATGGTGTATTTGCTACCGCCAATGACAATCTGCGTACCATCAACCATAGCCGTTTTATGTTGTAATGCAATCCGTGATTCGTTCATAGAGCGTCTCCTTCCGCAAGTTGTGACAATGCCTCGTTGAAATGCGTTAGTGCGTCGATTTCGTCTATTCCTCCCAAATTTTCGTCCAGCAAGCGAACACAACTCAAAATATGCCAATCAAACGGATTCGCATAATAAAGATATCCGTATCCGCAGTTTTCCAACTCAATGTTTAAACTCTCGTAGAACTCACCGAAGAACTCTTCCGGCGGTTCATCAGGCATAGATTGTTCCTTTTTTGTAATGTCATAGCTGACATATAAATACCGCTCCCACCGAAGTACAAACTGGGCGAAATAGAGAAAAACGAAAACATTACGGGCGTAGCAAAAATCCTTTTCTGTCGCAAGCTGTGGCTTGCTGCGCTTCGTCATCTCTTTGAATTTCTCATACGGTGGGAGCGACGACACCAATTTGCATACATGATTGCAAACGCTGCTTATCGGCTTAGTCGGCCGCGTTGCCCTGTCTTCAGTTCCGGCGATACATTTATTTCGCTCAGATAATTCCGTCCAGACCGATTCATAGGAAAACTCGTATTGCCCGTCAAATTTCGTATGGCGAACTTGGTCACCGTCTACGATGTCAAATGTGCCTGTCTCAGACAGAGCCTTTGTGACATATGAGGTTTTTTCATTCCCTTTTTTGTCTTTTTGCTTCATTTCGACGGTATCGGATATTCCAACATCAGTAGGCCGATTTAGTTTTAATTGCTCAACAACCGCCTCATACTCCGTAAGTATTCCAAAGTGGGCAGAAACGCTGTAGTTAATAAAATATTTCGTGTTGGCAAACAAGTCACACCTAAACGAGTCCTCGGTCATACCTTTCAAATTGGAAAATTTGTCTTGAAGAACCTTTGTCCCAACGGTGTTATCTCTTATCTTTTCTTTGATTCGAGCAATGACAAGTTTTTTGTAATCTTCGATGCGTGGGATATTGGGGTTAGCCTTATATTCATCAATGAGGGTCTTGGCATCTTGATACGGTTTTCCGTTTGCCAAGCAGTAGCAGTATATAACATCCTCTGCGGAGCGGTAACTGAAGCCGTTTAATTTGCAGACCTTCCACAAGAAATGCCCCGCTTGGTCATCATCCAAACCGAAAGCAAAACACAACCGAATCGCCCAAGCACGGTTTGGCAGCTTGTTTTCGCAAAACCATTCCGACACCTTATCATCGAAGCCCCTCATCTCAGCATCTGTAAATCCGTATCCGCAAACGACGGCTTTGAAATCGGCGATTATCTCATCTTCGTCGCCTTGAAAATCCAAGCAATCCAACAAATCACGCTTAATGCCTTTGCTCACGCTCATAAAGCGATTTTCGTCACGGAGGAACGAGAGCATTTCTTCGTAAGAGCAGCACTCTTCGAATCCGTTGTATGCGTGTTGGGTGATATCGCCTTTGTATTTTGGAACTTTCATAAACTCTCGCCTCCATCTGATTCATATCCGCCGCTCCACCACATCCAACGCGAGCGTCACGCTTTGCGTCTTGCCAAACATTTCAAACTCCACATCCACCGTCTGGCGGTACTTATTTATCTTCTTAACTCTTCCTTCAAGCGACTCCAACGCACCCTCAGCGATGACCACGCTGTCGCCGACATCCACGGCTTCAATTGCCGCGATGTGGAATTCTTTATTCATCAGCCGCATAAGCAACGCCTTGTCGCGTTCGCCGACAACCGCGCACCGCAGACTTTCCTCATCGCCGAGCATTTTGTAAGCGGTCTCGTCGTTTCGGACAATCGGGCTGAGTGTCTCAAAGCATTTATCCGGGTCATCGGTTGAGGCTACGAAAACGTAACCGGGGAAAAGCAGCACGCTGTGCAGTTTTACAACGTCCTTTTTCCGAAACGAGCGGTCTTTGGTGGGGACAAACACCACATACTTGTCCGAGTCGAGCTTGCTCTGAAGCCGCTCCGCAAAGCGATACTCCTCAAATGTCTTAACAAACACGACGTACCATTTGGCGGCGCGGACGAAAGCTCTGTCCGGCTCGAATTTCAACATTTGCATACAGCTCCGCCCTTTCGCCCTGCCCCTTTCGGGTGGCTACCGACAACCCAAGACCCGCCTCATGCAGTCAGCCTAAGAGTTCTAATAATCAAGTTTCGGTGTCTTCTCGCCGCAGATTGCGACGACCTCATGGTTGGTTCGACACCTTAACTCATATTATATCACAGCCAATTACGGATTGCAATAGGGAATTTTACATATTTGCATTTATTTCGCACAAACACAAGGGACGCAGCCATCGCCGCGTCCCTTGTGTTTTGTAACGTTACTCAATTTTTGTTACTTCTGAAAATACGCCTCAAGTGCCTTCGTGACAATATCATCGACTTCGTTTGGTTCTTTACCTTTGAAATATGAATCCATCAAGTCAAGCGACAGTCGGTGATTCGATTTTCGGACTTGACGGTATAACAAAATGTCGTTGATGGCTTCGGCGGTCAGCGGCGGTTTCTTTGCCGCGTTTACGAGTCCTTTTGCTTTGCCTATCGTAATTTTCGCTCCAGTCTTTTTGATAGCAGCTTCAAGCAATTTCTGCTCTTCCGGTGATAAATAAGTGAGTTTTTCCGCAACGGTCAACTCAAATTCCCCACCGTCAAGCCGCTCAATTAAACGCTTTATGAGTTTGTCGAGCCGCAAATAATAACCGATATTATTCGGCGTCAGACCAAACTGCTCTGCGACGGCTGCTCTCGGCGTCAACCTCTTTAGGTTAGCGGAAAGAAGTCCTTTGCCGTCCATTAACGCCGCCGCTTCGTTGATTAAATCGTTTCGCTGCCCTTGGCGTTTCAAGGAATCGTGGGTTAGCTTGATGACCTTGGCACGTTGGGAATGTGTCAGTTCTCCGAAGCCCCTTTGTTGCAAATTTGTCAGCGTAACGACAAGCATTGCTCTCTCGTTGTCGTCCTTCAGGTCGTCGCGCACAACGGAGGGAATGTCGGTCTTGCCCGCTATTTTCGATGCCTCAACACGATTGTGACCGCTTAGAATTTCGTATTTTCCCTCTTGGTCTGCTGGCCGGACGATGATGGGGGTGAGTACGCCGTTGGTTTCGATACTCGCCGCCAAGTCTGCGAGGCGTTTCTCGTCGTAGATTTCAAATGGATGGTTTTTGAAGTGTTCGAGATGCTCTAAGGGAATCTGTCTGACGGTGGGTTCTTCACTCATAAAAATACCCCTTTCAACTGAATTGGTTCACATTAATGAGTATATCCATAATTATAGCAGATTATTCATTTTTGTCAACATCCGCACAGTGAAATGCTGTGCGTTTTTTTGTCTGAAAAATTTCTTTCAGAAAAGTTCGGACAAACCCTCCGATTTGTCCCCTCTCAGTTATAGAGGGGCAAATAAGCCGCCTCGGGAAGGAGGTCTGAGGGATGTTCCGTGAGAGAACGAAACCCGCGAAACAAGCACCGGACACGGCATTTCTGCACGAGTTAAACGAGACACTGTGGGCGTTTCACATCATCACAAGACGGCTCGGCAGAAAGCTGGACGGCTACTTGAACCGCGAAACCAAGAGCAAAAAACCAAAGGAGTGAACAGTCATGCCGCAATATCCAATCCACGCAAAACCCTACCAACACCAAAGGGACGCTATCGCGTTCGTCGGTAACCTCTTTGGGTTGCCCGAAGGAGGTGATGAAAACCCTTCCATGAGCAGCCGCGGTGCGGCGCTGCTTATGGAAATGTAGCTGGGGACAGGCAAGACAATCACGGCAATCGCTGTGGCGGGTCAACTGTATCTCAGCGGCAAAATCTCCCGCGCGCTCGTCATCGCGCCGCTGTCGATACTCGGCGTTTGGGATGAAGAATTCCGCAAATTCGCCGGGTTTGATTACACTCTCGCCGTGCTAAACGGCTCCGGCGCAAAGAAGGCCGATGCACTCAGACACCTTGACGGCAGTCCGCTCCAAGTGGCGGTGGTCAATTACGAGAGTGCATGGCGGCTGGAGCCGGAATTGATGAAGTGGCTCGGCAAAGGCGGCGGATCACTGGTCATCGCGGACGAGGGTCACAAAATCAAGACGCACAAAACCAATGCTTCCAAGGCCATGCATCGTCTCGGCGTGAAGGCAAATTACAAACTCCTGCTTACCGGGACGCCAATCACGAATCGCGCCTTGGACGTGTTCAGCCAGTACAAATTCCTCAACCCCGCCGTCTTCGGAAACAGCTTCTACTCGTGGCGAAACCGTTACTTCGACATGGTTGGCTACGGCAACCACACACCCGTGATGAAGCGTTCGATGGAGCCGGAACTGACGCAAAAAATCCACAGCATAGCGTTCAGGGCGACAAAGGCAGAGTGCCTCGACCTCCCCGAAACCACCGACATCATCCGTCATGTGGAGCTGGAAGCGTCCGCCATGAAGCTGTACCGCAATCTCGTCAAGGACAGTTTTACGGAACTCAACGGGCAGGAGGTCACTGCGACCAACATCCTCACACGGCTCTTGCGGTTGTCGCAACTAACCGGGGGCTTCCTCGGCGGAGACGACCAGCGTGACGCTGGACCCAATGTCCGCTGCGGCGGGATCATCCCTGTAAGCACCGCAAAACTGGACGCACTCGCCGACATCATCGACACCGCCGCCGAAGAGGGCAAGAAGCTGGTCATCATCGCGCGGTTCGTGGCTGAAATCGCGGCAATCAAGGCTCTGCTGGACAAACAAGGCATCGGCTATGCCGCCGTTAGCGGCGAGACCAAAGACCGCGCCGAGCAGGTCAGGCAGTTCCAAGAAAACCCCAGTGTGACGGTGTTTATCGGACAAATCGCTACGGCGGGACTGGGGATTACGTTGACCGCCGCATCGACTCTTGTGTTCTACTCGCTCGACTATTCCATGAGTAATTTCGAGCAGGCGAAGGCTCGGATTCACCGCGTCGGGCAGCGTGAAAACTGCACTTACATCTACCTTGCCGCAAAGAACACCATCGACGCAAAAATCCTCAAAGCACTGCGAGACAAGGCAGACTTAGCACGAACACTCATCGACGACTACCGCAACGGCATCAACCCATTTCAATGAAAAAGGAGGCGCACAGCCAATGGAAAAAGAGAAAAATCCCATCCTCGATCTTGCGGAGAAGCTGACGGAACTCCGCACCATGAAGTCAGACATCGATGGTGAACTCAAATTTGTCACCGCCGAGATTGACAAAGTCACCGCCGAAATGGTGGAGCTGATGACAGAACAGGAAATGCCCAGTTTCACCCACAGGGATCACAAGTTTTCCCTAGCCACGCGCAGTTTTGCGTCGGCCGCAGACGGCGACAAAGACAGCCTGTATTCCGCGCTCAAGCAGAACGGTTTCGAGCATCTTTTCACCGTCAACGCGCAGACACTCACCGCGACCGTCCGGGACATCATCGAAGAGAACGCGGATCAGCTCCCCGACTGGCTCACCGGCAAAGTTGCACTCTACGACAAAACGTCGGTCAGAGTAACCAAAAAATAATGAATATGGAGGAATTATCAATGTCTAAGAACAACGAAAACACCGCTCTTGCGGTACAAAACCCCGGCTTCACCGCCATTGCAAACACCGATTTTACCGCGATGGTCAGCGACGAGATGGAAGGTCTGGACATCAACATCGAGCGCATCAAAATCCCATCCGGCGGCGCGACGGTGTTCGAGCTGCCCGGCGAGGACGGCGAGAGCGACACCGTCAAAGAATTTTCAGCCGTCATCCTGTGCCATCAGACACTCAACGCCTACTATAACAGCAAATATACCGGCGGCAACGCGCCCCCGGACTGTTCCAGTTTGGACGGTGTCATCGGCATCGGCAGTCCCGGCGGCAACTGCAAAAAGTGTTCGCACAACCAATTCGGCAGCGGTGAAAACGGCGCGAAAGCCTGTAAGAATCGCCGCAGAATTTACCTTTTGCGTGAGGGTGAGATGTTCCCCATGCTGCTCTCCCTGCCGACAGGATCGCTGAAGCCATTTACCAAATATCTGCAACTCCAGCTTTCCAAGGGCAGGGCGTCCAACTCCATCGTTACGCGCTTCGGTCTCAAAAAAGTCACCAACAAAAGCGGCATCGCGTTCTCGCAAGCGGTGTTCACGCTCGACCGTGTCCTCACTCCCGAAGAACATACCGCCGTGCAATCCATGACCGAGCAGGTCAAGGAATATGCCAAGCAAGTCGGCTTTGACGCGGACGCTGTCACGGTTGACGAAGAAACGGGCGAAGTCATCGAACCGCTCGGCAAGTAAACATCAGCGGTTTGGCGGTATCCGCACAAAAACCGCCTCCCTACGGGGGAAATAACGAAGGGGGAGAAACCCAATGTATAAATGTGTAACCAATGTATCAGAGGTGCGCGAGTACCTCTCCGATGCTCCGATATTCGCCTTCGACATCGAAACCTCGCCGGATGAACAATACCGCGACGACCCCAAATCCGCACTCGATCCGCACAAAGCGCATATCGTCGGCATCAGCTTTTCGGCCGCCGAGGACAGCGCAATCTACGTCCCTCTCGCTCATAAAATCGGCGAAAACGTATCAGACCCCGCCGCGCTGTGGGACTATCTCGCCGAGTTGTTCGCCGACCGCAACATCACGAAAATTGCGCACAACTTAGCATTTGAATCGGCGTTCCTTTATGCCCGCGGCATTGTCATCCAAGAGCCGGTCTACGACACAATCGCGGCGGCGCAATTGACGCTCAAGAACCGCACGAAGTTCCGTTCGCTCGGTGACAGCGGTTTGAAAAATCTTGTGCCGGAGCTGTTCGGCGTGAGCCTTCCGTCATTTGTAGAAGTGACTCTCGGCGGGCATTTCGACAACCTTGAACCCGCCGACACCGAAACCGTGCGCTACGCCTGTACCGATTCGGATTACACCCTGCGGCTTTACCATTTGTTCAACGCGTGGTTTGGCAAATGGCTTCCTAAGCATCGCAGCGTTATCGAGTGCGTGGAATCGCCCACCGCTGTGTATGTCGGACTGATGAAGCATAACGGCATCCAAGTTGACCGTGAACGCATGGAACGCAAAGCCGCCGAATGTGAGGAAAAGCTGACGGGACTTCAGAGGGAACTGGCGGTTTTTATCGGTGACGTGAAAATCGGCGCGAACTGCTCCACGAGCGAGTTTAAGTATCATTTGTTCCATACCCTCAAGCTGCCTGTGCAGAAAACCACCGCAAAATACCAAGAAGCGGCCGATGATGAGACCATGATTCTGCTCTCAGAATGGTGCGTCACTAACCGTCCGGAACTCGTGCCTCTTTTCAAATTAGTGCAGGAGTACCGCAAAACCGCCAAGCTGAAAAGCACCTACATCGACGGCTACGCAAAGTATATCAACGCTGCCACCGGGCGAATCCACGCCGACCTTATGCCTCTTGCGACCGAAACAGGACGCTTTGCCGCGAGGAATCCCAACCTCCAAAATATGCCGCGCGCCGGAGCGGACGATGTGGGAGTGCGTAACTTTTTCACCGTGCCGCATGGCAAGGTTCTCCTGTCTTTGGATTTCAGTCAGATTGAATTGCGCGTCGGAGCTTTCTACTGCAGGGACAGGAAGATGCTCGAAAATTACCGCGTCGGCGGCGACATCCACGACCAGACCGCAAGCGTTATCTACGGCGAAGGCAAGCACGATAAGGAGCAAAGGACAATCGCTAAAAATGTTAATTTCGGTACATTCTTCGGTTTGTTTCCGCGCGGATTGCAGAGGACGTTGAAATTCAAGGCGGGTCTGGAAGTTAAGCTGAAACATTGCGAGCATATCATTTCCAACCTCAAAGCGGGGTATCCGAAGCTGGCTGAGTGGCAGCAAAATGCAATCAAAACCGCCGAAACCAAGCGTTATGCCGAAACATGGCTCGGACGCCGCAGATACTTGCCAAACATCAACTCCCACGACTGGAACAAGAAGTCTTTTTCCGAGCGTTGCGCCCTCAATACCCCGATTCAAGGAACGGCGGCTGATATTCTGAAACTGGCTCTGGGACGCATCATCGCCGGACTGCCCGCCAGACCGTGGCTGCGCCCGCTGTTACAGATTCACGATGAACTTGTCTTTGAACTGCCGAATGAGCGTGTCAATGAAGCGGTGCCCTTTATAAAGTCCTGCATGGAAGCACAACCCTTTCCCGAATTTGATATACCCATCACAGCCGAAGCTGCCGTGGGCGTGAGATTCGGCGAGATGAAAGAAATGGAGGAACTACCATGAGTAAGCGTTCCAAAGACCCGCGCCGCAACTCCGAGGGATATATGGACTTGACGGCATATGAAGCCATAAAGAGCATACGCAGCGACGAAAAAGCCAAGACCCGCAAATACCGGCCGTTGGTCTACATCTGCTCGCCTTATGCCGGGGACATACAGCGCAATGTCGAGAACGCGCGGCGGTATTGCCGATTCGCGGTAGATAACGGAGCGATACCCATAGCCCCCCATCTGCACTATCCGCAGTTTATGGATGATACCAACCCTGCCGAGCGCAAGGACGGTCTGTGGTTTGCAATCATTCTGCTGTGCAAGTGCGATGAAGTCTGGGTGTTCGGCGAGCGTATATCCGAGGGCATGAAGCGCGAAATCGCCAAAGCCCGCGACAAGGGCATACCGATTCGTTTCTTTAATTCCGACTGTGAGGTGATAACGTGAATTTCCCAAAGGAACTGACAGCCCTGCGTCAATGGGTGTGTTGGAGGCTGGAACCTAACCCCAACGGCGGCAAGGACAGCAAAACGCCGTACTGCGCATCCAACGGCAAGAAAGCCTCCTCCACCAACTCCGAAAGCTGGACGGATTTTCAAAACGCTCTGACGGCAAAAGAGAAGTACCTTTATACGGGTATCGGCTTTGTGTTCGTCAAGGAAAGCAATATCATCGGCGTGGACATTGACCATTGCCTCGATCCCGCCACCGGCGAACCGAATCAAACCGCAACCGACATCCTCGCCATGCTGCCCCCGACTTACATCGAAATCAGCCCATCGGGGGACGGGCTTCATATATTCCTCAAAGGCGGGATGCCCGAAGGCGGGTGCCGGAATTCCAAGACAGGCGTGGAAATGTACGCCCATAGCCGGTACTTCACCATGACGGGACGGCGTTACAAGGACTGCGCCGACAGTGTCGCCGATGACAACGGCGCATTGAAAAAGATTCATGCCGCGTTCATCAACGCCAAAAAGCCGCGCAAACGCAAGAGAGCGTCGGGGACGGCGCTCTCGGATGAGGATGTGCTGGAGAAAGCGCGTCAGTCCGGCACGGGCGAGAATTTCGCCGTGTTGTGGGACGGCAAATGGCAGGATGTATTCGGCAGCCAGTCCGAGGCGGATATGTCGCTGTGCTGCAAGTTGGCGTTTTGGACGGGCAGGAATCGCGAGCAGATGGATAGGCTGTTCCGGCAGTCCGCGCTGATGCGTCCCAAGTGGGATGAACCTCATCATGCGAGCGGTGCGACCTACGGCGAGGAGACCTTGACGCGCTCCATCGAAGCTACTGACAATGTCTACAGCACCGATTCGGATGCGCCAGTGTTCCAATTCGACGGACGCTATTTCCGCGCCAAAGGCGACAAAATCTACCCTCTCACCAATTTTATCGTTTCCCCGGTTGAGATGCTGATATCCGAAGACGAGACCCAACTCACCGCCGACCTCATCACCGTGAACGGTGAAACTTACCGTCAGACCTTTCTAACCGGGGACTTTTCCAACCCGCAGAAGTTCAAGAACGTGCTGAACAAGCGTACCATTGCGTTATCGTATCTCGGAAGTGAGGGCGATTTGGAACTGTTCAAGGGGTTTATAAACGAGCTGCCGTGGGACAGGAAAAAGGGCGTCAAAGCCGTGGGAATCTACGAACATGACGGACGCTTGGTGTTCGTATCGGGCGAGAGCGCGGTGGAAGCCGGAGGCAATGCGGTTGAGGACATCGTTCAGCTTGAAAAGCAGCAGTCCATACAAAGCGCCGTCGTTTCCCGAAAAATGATAACGCCGGAGCAGATGCGCCAAATCGGGCAATGGCTGATGACGTTCAATGAGCCGATTAAAACCGTGGCGGTGCTGGCATGGTCTGCGGGGTGTTTCATAAAGCCGCATTTGCGCAAAGCGAGCGTCAAGTTCCCGCATCTGTTCCTCATCGGCGAAGCCGGAAGCGGTAAGTCCAATACGTTGGAGCGTGTCATCCTGCCAATCTTCTCGCGCTCAAAGGTCACCGCCGCGACGCAGGTGACGGCGTTTACGCTGATGCGGGAATCGGCATCCTCCAACATGATACCTCAACCGCTGGATGAGTTCAAGCCCTCAAAAATGGATAAATACAAACAAAGCATCCTGTACAACCATTTCCGGGACGCTTACGACGGACATGAGGGCATACGCGGCCGCGCCGACCAGCAGTTGGCGTTTTACGAACTTCTCGCGCCGTTAGTTATAGCGGGCGAAGAGTCAGCTGACGAAACGGCGGTGCGCGAGCGTTCCATAGAGTTGCTGTTCTCCAAGAAAGACCTCAAATGCGTCGAGTATAAGACAGCGTTCAGAAAGCTCTGCCACCATGAGGATTTACTCGGAGCGTTCGGACGCAGTCTGTTGGATGCCGCTCTGCGGACGGATTATGCCGAGGTTGGCAAATGGCACGATGAGGCTATGACAGAGTTTCCCGATACGCTGCCGGCGCGGGTGGTCAGCAACCTTGCCTGCGCTTACGCAGGGCTTCGGCTCATGGAAAAGCTGTGCGTTGCGCTTGGGTTAACATGGCATGAGGTTTTCCCGTTCAGCCTTGCCGTCTGCCGTTCGTACTTGGAGCATGGTGTCCGTGAGTATCTCTTCGACGGCGGCGACAGCAACAAGAGCGTGGTGGAGCAGACCTTTGAGGTCATGTCCCGCATGGGGTTGAATCCCGACAACGAGTACGAACTCAGCGACGACGGCAAGGTTCTCAGCCTGTGGCTCAATCATGTGTATGACAAATATACCAAGTACCGCCGCGAATATGCGGTGACCGGGGAGGTTCTGACCTATGCGCAATTCAAAAAGCAGCTGGAGCATAGCGACTGCTTCATTGCTAAGAACAAGCAGATGTGGCTCGGCAGCGACAATCGCAGGGTTTGGCAGGTGGATTTCGGCGTCCTGTCGGCGCGGTGCGATGTGTCGGGCTTCGAGGAAGGCGCGAAAGCGCTGCTTGATTCTAACCTCTAACTTTCGGCGCAGCGCAGAAGTTAGGTTAAAAAACACAGACCATACGGGGGTTTTCGGTGTGTTCCTAACTTCTAACTTTTATAAAAGTATAAGTAAAAGAAAAAAGCGATTCACGCGCATACGCACACGCACGCACACGCGCGCACGTATAGCCAGACCTACACAGAATCGAAAGTTAGGAGTTAGAAGTTAGGAAAGGGGACGTGCCAATGCTCGAAAAAGACATCACAAACCAAATCTTACGCTATCTCAAGACCGTGCCGGAATGCTTTGCGTGGAAACAGCATGGCGGGCAATACGGCACGGCGGGTCTGCCGGATATCATCTGCTGCTTGCGCGGACGCTTCGTAGCGTTCGAGGTCAAGACGGTTTCCGGCAAACTTACAAAGCTGCAAGAATCAACGCTACAACGAATACGAAAATCACAGGGCATCGCTTACAAAGTCACATCGCTTCAAGAAGTCAAGGAGATTGTTCAAAATCTACATTCTTGAAACGGAGGCGAACCCTTATGGATAGAAAAATCAAATGTTCCGAGTGCGAATACGCTCGTGCGGACAAGGCGGCGAGCGACAAAAGCTGGACGGCCTACGAGTGCGGCTGCGGCGAGAGCGAATACTTCAAGGCTCTGCTGAACGTCACGCCGAGCGGCGAGAAGCAGTATTCCATCACATGGAGCGGCTGCGAAGAGGGGGTGGCAATATGACGGCGAGGGAGTATTTATCACAGGCAATCGCCATCAAAACCCGGCTGAAAGCCATGTCAGACCAGTTGGCGTTTCTCAAATCGGCGGCTGAGTATCTGCCCGCACAATTCAGTCATTTACCAAAACCCGCCACACGCAACGTCCACAAAAACGAGGACGCAATTGTCCGTGTGTTGGAGTTCGAGGAACGCATGAAAGCGCAGCACTCCAAGCTAAACGAAATCAGCCGGACGATCGAATCCGTCGGCGATCCGCTTCTGCACACGCTTCTTGTGAAGCGATACTTGGAGGGCAAGACGTGGCAGGAAATTTCCGGCGAGATGTACTTCAGCCTCTGCCACATCTACCGCCTGCACAACGCCGCTCTCGATGCCGTCCAAGCCGTGATAGTAAATGAGAGTTGAGGACACCACCGTACAGCTTGCATAGCGAAAAACGGCCTGTTATACTTATAATCAGAAAAGTATATCCACACGAGAGCCGCCTGACACACCGGGCGGCTCTTGTCATGCACGGAAAGAGGTGAGCATTATGCCGACTCGTCCAAAGAAACCCTGCAAGCACCCCGGTTGTCCCAATCTCACGGACGGCAGCTACTGCCAACAACACCAGCAAGCCGAGAACCGCCGCTACAACAAGTACCAGCGCGCCCCTGCTTCACGCAGCCGCTACGGAACGCAGTGGCGCAAAATCCGCACACGATACATCACGGCCAACCCGTTGTGTGAGCTGTGCAAGCAAGCCGGACGCTTCACCCCCGCCGACACCGTCCACCACAAACGCAAGCTGGCCGACGGCGGTACGAACGACTGGGAGAACTTACAAGCATTGTGTTCGCCCTGTCATTCGAGGCTTCACGCCAAGGACGGAGACCGCTGGGGCAACTTGAAATCTTGAATACTTGATTAACTTGAATACCCGCTTGATTTTGCCCGCGCCACTTCTTTCGGATATCCTGAACAAGTTGTGTGTCGACCCACTTCTTTCGGATATCCTGAACAAGTTCAGCCGAGGGGTGGGGGTGGTGAAACCCTTGCGGCGTAAGGCTTCCGCGTCGGGCGTGGCCTCTCACGCACGTTTTTCATATTTCAAGAGGTTTTAACCGTCGTGCGGGTTTGATACAACCGAGCGGCGGTTTTCCCTGTATTTGCAGGGCTTCACGGCGATTACGCTCGCAAAATCACTAAAATCCAACTTGATTTAATTTCAAGTTTATTCAAGATTCAACTTGAATTCAAGCCGAGGGGAGGTGCAGGGCGTGGCGAACGTTAGCGGACACGGCGGCGCGAGACCGGGGGCGGGCAGACCGCGTCGGGAACTCAAAACCGCCATCGAAAACAATGTGCATAAATCCAAAATCAAAACCATCCAAAAGCCGGACAATGCAACGCCGGACGATGTGCCGACCGTGCCGGAATGCCGCGCCTACCTCACCGAGGAGCAGAAAACAGGCGTAGAACTGGGCGCAAAGGACTACTTTGAGGAACTGTGGGCGTGGCTCGCCGAACGCAAATGTGAGCATCTTTTCCAGCCGTCGTATTTGCAGAATTTCGCCATGCAGCAGGCGCGGTACGCACAGCTCGAACGCATGATTTCGCGCATCGGCTTTGTGGCGAAAAACGACAAAGGCGTACTGGTTCTGAACCCCATCGAAAAGGCGGCGCAGGACAGGCTTCGCATTGTCAATCAGATGTATTTCGTGATTGAGAGCGCGGTCAAAGCCAACACCACCGAGGCGTTCGGCGGTCTGCCGGGCTTTGAAGACCCGCTGGAAAAACTGCTGTCGGGCAAATAACAAATTCTGAATTCGGAGTGTGGAATTCGGAATTGATTAAGGAGTGAAACTTGTGGAAATTTCCAAAGAAATCAGAATAATGCGGCTTGCGGATTTGACGCCGCATCCGAAGAATCCGCGCGTTCATCCCGACAAGCTGATAAAAAAGTTAGTGTCGTCGATTGAAACTTACGGCTTCACATCGCCCATTCTCGTGGACGCGGACAATCGGATTCTTGCGGGTCACGCGCGGTGCAAAGCCGCCGAGAAGATGGGGTTGACCGAAGCTCCCGTCATTGTGCTGCCGCTCAAAGGGGCGGCGGCCGATGCTTATGTGATTGTCGATAACAAGCTCAACGAGCTGTCCGAGTGGGACGAGGATATTTTGTCCGGGTTGATTTCCGACATCGATGCGGCGGGGTTTGACGTTGAACTCACTGGCTTCGATATTGACGAAATCGACGCGCTTCTCTCGCCGAAAGGCTGTAAACAGGACGATTTCGACACCGAGCAAGCCAAGAAAGACATCGAGGAAAGTGGCGGCGCGGTGACGCAGACCGGGGATATTTGGCTCTTGGGCGAACACAAAATCATCTGCGGCGACACCACCGAAGCCGAGACCTTCGAGCGTCTGATGGACGGTCAAAAGGCGCAGTTATGCGTGACTTCGCCGCCGTATTCCGTGGGCAAGGACTACGAATCCGGCAACATTGAGGACTGGTTTTCGACCATGCGCCCGGCCATCAAAAACATCTGCCGCCACGCCGACACGGTGTGCTACAACATCGGCGACAAGTTCAACACCGGCAGTCAGTTCATCGAACCGACCTTTGCGCACTCGATTCAGATGTTCGCCGACAACGGCTTCCGGCCGCTGTGGGTGCGGATTTGGGACAAGAAACGCCAAGCCCTGTCCACCAACGCGCCGTACCATTTGGCGACGACAAAGCCCATCGGCGATGCGGAGTATATCGCGGCTTTCGGCGGCAAAAACGGCGAAACCGTCCTCGGCGAGGATGAGGCGGACGTTTCCGACCACAGCTTCATCGCCGCTGTTGCCAACAGCAATTACAAGTTTGTCAAGCGGCTCAGTAAGCAGGAACGGCGGGAGTTTGGCTACTCATCCATGTGGAGAATTGTGAGCGTTCATGGCCGTCCGGGCAAGCAAAACCATCACGCGACTTTCCCGGTGGAACTGCCGTGGCGGTGTGTCAAAATGCACAGCGACAAGGGAAATATCGTACTTGAACCGTTTTCCGGCACCTTCACCACGGGCATTGCCTGTGAGCAGCTCGAACGCCGCTGCTTCGCCATCGAACGTGATCCGCAGTGGGTGGATGTGAGCGTCAAACGCTGGGTTGAATTTACAAAACGCCCCGAAGAGGTCTTCCTCATTCGCGGCGGTGAGACGATTCCATTTGCAGAAAGTGTGGTGAGTGTATGAATAAACTGGAAATTATCAACGTCCCGATTGGGGACATCAAGCCGTTTCCGAAGAACGCAAAACTCCATCCAAAGGAGCAGGTGGCGCAGATTCGGCGTTCAATTGAGACCTACGGCATGAACGACCCGATTGCCATTGACGAGGACAATGTGGTCATCGAGGGTCACGGGCGGTTGCTGGCTCTCAAGGACATGAAAGCCGAGACCGTGCCGTGCATCCGGCTGACGCACCTGACCGAGGAGCAGAAGCGCGCGTACATTTTGGCACACAACAAGCTGACCATGAACACAGGCTTTGACGCCGATTTACTTATCGGAGAGCTTGACTTCCTCAAAGACGCGGGCGTTGACACGTCGCTCACCGGCTTCTCGATTGACGAACTGGAAAAAATATTCAAGGACAGCGACAAGCCCGAAATCAAGGATGACGATTTCAACATCGACACGGCGGCGAAAGAGCCGCCGTTCGCCATGTCCGGGGATTTATGGCGATTGGGGCGGCATCGTCTGCTCGTCGGCGACGCGACAAAAACGGAGGATGTCGCTCGTCTCATGGACGGTAAAAAAGCCAATCTTGTCCTCACCGACCCGCCGTACATGGTGGCGTATCAAGGCAAAGCCGGGACAATCAAGAACGACGACCTCGGCGACAAAGAAGCGTATGCGTTCCTGCTTTCGGCGTTCCAACTGATGGAAAATTCGATGGCAGACGATGCGTCAATCTACGTTTTCTACGCCGACAGCAAGGGGCTGATTTTCCGCAAAGCCTTTGACGATGCGGGATTCAAGCTGGCGAGCAACTGCATTTGGGTCAAGAACAATTTCACATTCGGCCGCTCCGATTACAAATGGGGTCACGAGGTCTGCCTGTACGGTTGGAAGAAATCGGGAAAGCACAAATGGCACGGCGACGCCAAACAAAGCACCGTCTGGCATTGCGACAAACCCGCCAAAAACGCGGAACACCCAACAATAAAACCAATCCCGCTGCTCTCAATTCCGCTGACCAACAGCAGCAGTCCGAATAGCATCGTCCTCGACCCGTTCAGCGGGTCTTTTTCGACCGGGATTCTGTGCGAACAGACCGACCGCGTCTGCTACGGCTTGGAACTCGACCCCGTCTATGCGTCGGTCTGCGTGAAGCGATTCCGCGAACACTCGCCTGATGCGGACATTACCGTCGAGCGAGGCGATAAAATTTTCACTTTGGAGGAGGTAATCGGCAATGCCTAAAAAACTAAAACTCGGCTCACTCTTCGCCGGGATCGGCGGGGTTGACTTTGCGGGCATCGAAGCGGGCACACAGCCCGGTTTTTTTTTCGGAATCGAGGCGTACCCCCGCCTGGTGCTGTCGGGGCGGCTCCCGGGCGGCCAGCAACAA
>Ga0099364_10003859_pt1 | contig 22983 bp, 27 predicted proteins | sample TergutTh196P3_FD_73070 | JGI IMG/M metagenome (GOLD analysis project Ga0099364, IMG submission 73070) | Microcerotermes parvus P3 segment gut microbial communities from Pointe-Noire, Republic of the Congo - Th196 P3 | ecosystem: Host-associated > Arthropoda: Insects > Digestive system > Gut ...
AACCGCTAACTTTTGGAAGAAGGGCGGTTATTTCTTTTCATTTATATCATGTATCAGTCTGATTACATTGCAGGTTGTATTAATGATAAGCAGAATCAGAACTAATGTTTCCATAAACTACCACCTCTTTTCGGAGTTGGAGGAAAAAGAGCCGCCACCGTATAAGTATGCCCCTATATTTTGAGGCTTTATGTCGGTTATGTAACTTGAAAAATTAAAAATGCCTCAATGTTATTATAGCGGGTTTTGGTGGGGTTGTCAACAAATGTACCAAATTGTAATATTTTTATTTACCAACACAAAATCTTGAAAACACATTATTAATCACAACATCTGAAACTCTCTCTCCCGTTAATTCCAAAAGCGCGCCTTCGGCTTCTTCGATTATAACCGTAACCGCGTCAAGGGGGATGCCGGAGCTTAGAGCGGCGATTGCCTCGCGAAGCGTTGACAACGCCCTGTCCGCGCAAAGCCTCTGGCGTTCGTTCGCTATTACGCCCGCGTCAAACATTCCCATGCAGGCATCAAGCTTGAAAAGCCTCTCTAAGGCTGAACGAAGCTCTTCAAGCCCTTCTCCCAGTTTCGCTGAAATTGTCACCGTTTCGGTAAATTTCTCGGTAATGTACGACCTGTTAAGCTTGGGCGGCTTGTCCGATTTATTTATAAGGGCTATACACCTTTTCCCCGCGCAACGCTCTATCAGAATCTTATCCTCCGGCGAAAGGCTCTCCGAATTATCGAAAACGGCTAAAATAAGCGCGGAGCTCTCCATTTTTTGAGCCGCTTTGCGAACGCCGATGGCTTCCGCAATATCGGCGGCTTCGCGCATACCTGCGGTATCGCAAAGACGGAGTGTTATGCCTCCGATTCTCACGGTTTCCTCGATAATATCCCGCGTAGTGCCCGCAATTTCGGTTACAATGCTTCGCTCACAGCCGGACAGGAGATTCATAAGAGAGCTTTTTCCGACATTGGGCTTGCCGCAAATTACCGTGTCGACCCCCTCGCGCAGAAGCCGTCCGTTATCGTATTGTGCAAGTATATCGGAAAGCTCCGATTCCGCTTTTTTTAATGCGCTAATCAAGGCTTGGTCCTCAATCTCCGGCAAGGCTTCCTCGGGGTAATCCGCCCAAGCGGCAAGTCCGCTCAAAATCAGCGCAAGCTCGTCCGCGGTTTTTCGGATTCTTCTGAACAACGCGCCCTCCATTAAAGCGGCGGCGGATTTTCGGCTAGCCTCGCCCTCTGCGGCAATCATATCCATAACGGCTTCGGCTTGCGTCAAGGTTGTTTTGCCGTTTAAAAAGGCGCGCTTGGTAAACTCGCCCGCACCCGCCGCCTCCGCACCCTTTGAAAGGATTAGCCGCAAAATTTTTTCGGTAACAAAAATGCCGCCGTGGCAGGATATTTCGGCAACATTCTCACCCGTATAGGATTTGGGCGCGCGGAAAACAGTTAAAACCCCATCGTCTACGCGCTCGCCGTTATCGCTGATTACACCGTAGGCGCAAGAATAGCCGCCCATCTCCGCAACGGCTGTTTTAGGCGACACGGGGGTAAAGACCTGCCCCGCGATTTCTATTGCATTTTCGCCGGATATTCTTATAACGGAAATCCCCCCCGTGGCGCGGGGGGTTGATATTGCGGCTATTGTTGGCATATCATCACACCCCACCTCTCCTAAGCGTTGCCAAAACAACCTCGGCTTTGTTGAAAAATCTGATTCTTCCGAGCCCTCTGCTGACGACCAGTGCGGAGTTGCCGCGGTAATAGACACCCTCCTTATATTTGGGCATAAGCTTCAATTCGGGCGAAATGATTCCCTTGATAAAGGGGAGGCGTATAAAGCCGCCGTGGATATGACCGCCGAAAGATAAATCCGCGCCCCATTGCGCGTGAATTTCAAAATCAAGCGGGTTATGTGCCAGAAGGACGGTAAAATCATCGGTAGACGTGATGTTAACACAGCTGACCATATCCTCTAAAGAAAATTGCTTCCAGTTTTTTTTATACTGGCGGACGCCTCTGTAATACTCCGCTGTATAACAAAGTCCGCAGATTCGGATTTTGTCTTTTTTTCTGCGGATTTCAACGCAAGCATTGTCAAGGCAGACCGCTCCCGCCTTTTCAGATTCCGCTCTGACGCGCTCAAATGTTTTCTCATCCATATCGGAAAGCTCATGGTTGCCGTTGACATAATACAAAGGAAACCGCGCCGCTAAGAGCCGCACTAATGATAAATAAGCCGGAATGTCCGGCAGTTTGTGGCTGACCATATCTCCCGTCATGAAGATAACATCGGGGCTTTCTGCGGCGATAAGCTCATAAAGCTCCAGATTGTATTTGCCGAAAACCTTATTGTGTAAATCGGACAGATGCGCGGCTCTCAGCCCGTCAAACGATTTCGGCAATTTCGGCAGGTTAATCTCATAGTGAGTAACCCCCGGCAAGGAAGCCGCCCTAACAGCCCGCGCCGCCCCCGCGCCCCCCGCAAACCCCGTTACCATCCTAATTGCGCGCTCAGTCATAATAATACCCCCGTTAATCAATTGACAATTGATAATTGACGATTGACAATTATTTAGTTAACAATTGATTTTAAATTTATTATTACTAATAGTATGCGTATTTAAGAACGCAATATTTTAGGTTTAAAATGCAATTGTCAATTATCAATTATCAATTATCAATTATCAATTATCAATTGTCAATTATCAATTGTCAATTATCAATTGTCAATTGGTTAATATACTGCTTTTTTTACTTTACCTATAATGGCTTTATCGTTATCGTAGGTTAGGACGTTGGCGGCGTGACCTACGTCTACCCATTTGATTTCGGCAATTTCTTCCTCTTGGGGGGTTAATACGTGCTTTTTCGCTTTTGCGATGAAGTAGACCACTGTTTTTTGCGTATCCTTGCGCGGGCTGTAGGTTACGATTTCCCTAAAGGTAGGGTCAATATTAACTTCAATCCCCGTCTCCTCATAAACCTCGCGGGCGGCGGTTTGGGTTTCCGATTCCCCGTCTTCCATATGACCCTTGGGGAATGACCAATGCCCGCTGTTAACGTGCTTTATAAGCAATATTTCAAGATTCCCGTGATGCTTGCGATAAACTATCGCGCCGCAGGATTTTTCGTGCGTCATGTTATAGGTATCCTTTCCGCAGGAGGTATGCGCCCGCTTTGTTAGTCGGTCAAGCGGCGGCGGCTCCCGGCTGTTCATTGAGTAGTTCTGCAATCCTTTTTATTATAACATATTATTTATGATTTGTCATGTATTTTTAAAATTAATTTTTAAAAACACTAAAAGCTATTGCAAAATTTGGATAGTTGTTGTATAATAAAAATGGTAATGACTCAAAATATAAGGCAGGAGGAATTTGTAATGGGAGAATATTTCAGCGGAATCGGCAAAATCGGCTACGAGGGTAAGTCGAGCACTAATTCATTGGCGTTCAAATACTATAACCCCGATGAGGTAATCGGCGGCAAGACCATGAAGGAGCAGCTTCGTTTCGCACTTTCATGGTGGCACACCTTGGGCGGTGACGGCACGGATATGTTCGGTATAGGCACGGCTGACAAGGCTTGGGGCAAGGCGGATTCAGCCGAGAGGGCAAAAGCTAAGGTTGACGCGGCTTTCGAGCTTATGAATAAGTTGGGCATTGACTACTACTGCTTCCATGACAGAGATTTATCCCCCGATTACGGCACGTTAAAGGAAACTAACGCCCAGCTTGACGAAGTGGTCAACTACCTTGAAAAGAGGCAGAAGGAAGAGGGTAAGAAGCTTCTTTGGGGTACATCAAACTGCTTTTCACACCCCCGCTTTATGCACGGCGCGGGAACGTCGCCCTGCGCGGATGTTTTTGCTTACGCGGCGGCGCAGATTAAAAAGGCGGTTGAGGCGACCGTAAGGCTTGGCGGCAACGGCTATGTTTTCTGGGGCGGGCGCGAGGGCTATGAAACGCTTCTCAACACCAATATGGGGCTGGAGCTTGACAATATGGCGCGGCTTATGAAAATGACGGTGGAATATGCGCGCTCAATCGGCTTTAAGGGTGATTTTTACATTGAGCCTAAGCCGAAAGAACCCACGAAGCACCAGTATGATTTCGATGTTGCTACGGTTTTGGGCTTCTTGCGCGGCTACGGTCTTGAAAAGGATTTCAAAATGAATATAGAGGCAAACCACGCGACCTTGGCTATGCACACCTTCCAGCATGAGCTCCGGCTGGCGCGCGATTGCGGCGTTTTCGGCTCAATTGACGCCAATCAAGGCGATACGCTGTTAGGCTGGGATACAGACCAATTCCCTACCAACATATACGATGCGGCTTTCTGCATGTATGAGGTAATCAAAGCGGGCGGCTTTACAAACGGCGGGCTTAATTTCGATTCCAAAGCGCGGCGCGGCTCATTCAAGCCCTGCGATATTTTCCACAGCTATATCGCGGGGATGGACACTTTCGCGCTCGGCTTAAGAATCGCGGCTCAGTTGATTGCCGACGGCAGAATCGATAAATTTATTGAGGAACGCTACTCATCATGGTCAACGGGCATAGGCGCGGATATTGTTTCCGGCAAGGCTTCAATGGCTGAGCTCGAAAAATACGCGCTCGAAAAAGGCGAGGTGCTCTGCTCACTCGAAAGCGGACGGCAGGAGAAGCTGGAAGCGATTGTGAATAACATTATGTTTAACTTATAAATGATTGCGGGGGTTGAAGAAATTCAGCCCCCAATCTTATTTTTCACTATCCAAAAACTCAATCAACCGAATAACAGTCTGCATAGCGGAATCAAGTTTGCTGTCTGATATATCAGCGAACAACTTGCTCACAATTTTTGTGCTTTCCTGCTCGTGTTCGTCAAAGTAGGCAAAAGATTTGTCTGTGAGTGCAACGCTCCAAGCCCGTGCATCTTTTTCGGAGCGTGTAAGCAAAACATAGCCGTCAGCCTCCAAGCGTTCAAGCATTTTTCTGACATTTTGGCGGCTTGTTCCCGTAAAATCAGCGACAGCTTTAACCGTAAGATTTTCTGCCCCGATTTTGTTTATAAACAGCAGTAAAAACAGTTGCTTAAACGTAAGGTCGGGGAAAAAGCTATCAACCCAAGTCTGCATTTTATTTGAGAGCATGAAAATACTCCCGAAAAATTGCTGTTCCCTCTCAGTTCTGTCCGCTGACAACCCTTTATTCATGCCCTCATCACCTCTGCAAATTGCTTGATTTGAACATTGTCAATCGTATCGCTGTAAACCGACTGTTTGGCAACGGCTTTCATCACAAGCCGCCCCATAAATCCCGCTTTTTTCGGGTCGTAAATCCCGCCTAAAAAACTTTTGGCTTTTGCCTTTTGCAGAATAACGGCAGGGAAATTACTTTCAAAGTATGATTTTTCGCTACTCGCACCCATACCGCTAAGAAACAATCCAAACCGCTTGCATTGCAGTTCAGCGGCGTTCTCAGACAGAAAGTTTTTGACTTCTTTATGAACCCCGCCCGCATAAACTGAACTCCCGATTATGACATAATCAACATCTGCAAGACCGGGGATAGTATCATTTTTCAAGTCACATAGTTTTGTTCCGTCCATTTCTTCGGCAATCCGCCGTGCTATTTCACGGGTCGCTCCGTGTTTTGTGGCATAAAAAATTAATGTTTTCAAGTTACTAACCTCCCTAAAAATAATAAGCAACCAATTGCGTATATTTATATTATACTTAATTAGTTGCCTTTTGTCAAGGGGTTTTTAAATTTTTCATAAATTCCTTAAAAAACTTGACAAATGATAAATTATGCGGTTTTGGGGTAGCTGTGCGGTCGGCATGAACTTTTTACCTTCTTTTTTTCACCGCCAACAATATTGCTGTAAATATCGCCGACTGTTAACTTGCTGTCCTGCAAAAAAGACAGCACGGATTCAGTTTCCGTGCTGTTTTTATTTTATTCTTGTCAATAACTGTCTTTCGATATTATCCGAGTATGGTAATAATATTGAGAGCTATTTCTAAAACATCAAGCCAAAACATTGAAGTCACCCCATTTCTTTTATATTTTTTATAATTATCCGAGTATGGTAATAATATTGAGGGCTATTTCTAAAATATCGAGCCAAAACATAAGAATACCTCCTTTCGCTGTTCTGTATTGTGCTTGTAAAGCTATTTTTAATTGTTCCTTTGTTGTAATTAAGTATAGCACACACGCAATACCCCCGTCAAGCAAAAGGGATACTTTGTAAGTTTTCGGGGATACTTTGTAGTTTATCGGAACGTAAGGGTGAAAGCAACGTAGTTTTCACCCTCAATAAAGTCATTGGAAACATCAATCGGGATACTAAGCTCACTCAAAATTACGCTTAGGTTGTAAAGACCGTATCCTCTTATTACCTTATCGGATTTCGGTTTTGTCGAAAAGCCTTTCATAAAAATTTTTTGAATAAAATCGTAATCCAATGCTTTATGCTTATTCTTTACTTCAATACCAACGGCAAATTCGCCCTCTTTTCCGCGGTCCTCCGTTTTCCTCTTGGGTTTATAAATATTTAAAATAACGGCATTGCTTCCGGCTTCAAAAGCGTTGTCAAGCAGACAACCTATGATTTCGCACAGGACATAATCTTCAATCCGGGGGTGAAATTCCACTTTCTCTATATAATATCTAAAGCCGATATTCATTGATTCGGCTTTTAATATTTTGGAAATAATCAAGCTTTCCACCATTACACGGTCTAATTTCTTGAAAATTTCATGCTCTTTTATGAATTTATTCTGCATTAAATCCGTGCAGTATTTTGAAATAGTTTGCCGCAGAACAGCAATATCATCTACGGCATCTATTGCCTTTAATATAGTATTCATGTGATTTTTTCGCTCATGCTGTATTCTGACGATTTGTGCAACAAGCCCTTGCACTTCTTGGTTAATTTCTTGCTGATGTTTGCTCTTTGCCTTAACCGCATCGAGCTTTGTTTGGTAGCCGAAACCAACTAAGATAACAACAACCGATGCGAAAGCAACCTCCGTTAAGGGTATTAAATTTTCAAAGAACCATTCTCTGAGTATCGGAAACCTCGGAAGCAGCAGCAAGAAAAAGGCACAGATATTTAGTAGCAAAAACAAGCCCGAAAAGCAGAAATTTTTTTGGGCAATAAATCCGTGTATGCTTTGCAAAAAGGACTTTTTATAATAAGCAATAACGCAAAATGCAAAACATATAAGGTCAAAAAACAGGCGTATTTCTTTGATTTCATCTACAGGTTGCCCAACCAGAGCCGTGCCGACAGCCAACAAACCAACCTCAAGCAAAACCACCATGTCAATTGACAAGAAATGTGCGGCATAAGCCTGTTTAAGGCTTATTTTAAAAACAAATTTGTAAAGTAAAACGAGAGGTACGATTAAACCGACCCACAAGGAGGCGTGAAAACCTATGATTGCCAGCACATTAAGAAAAATCATGACAATCAAAATGCTTTTCTTATTTTCAAGCAACTTACGGTCAAGAAAAGCAAGGCACAAAATAACAATGCAGATTCCCCTGATATTAGCGGAGAGCATATGAAACAGCATATCAATCAAAATCTTCACCCCTTTTCGCCAAACCTCATGCGTGCCTGCGACTGCAGCTCTCTTTTCACATCCACGATTATTTCCCTGCCTCCGTGTTTGAGAATCAGTGCCTTTAATTTCGGGTCATAATATTGGCAGTAATGCGTATTGATTACATAGCAGTTCTTGCATTGATAAAAATAATCGGCTTTATTATACCCTTTCATGTCTTCCATAAATTTTGAGAGCGACAGATGTTTGGTTTTCAGCTCTTTTCCGCTTCCTTGAATGGTATGTATAACCGTGTTTTTCACGAAAGATTCCAGGAATATAATATCTGAAAGTTTTATCGTTGTCGTGCGTTTTTCCGTTAAATGGACACGGTATTTAGACTCTTCAAGGTGAAAATTTTTGTCGTCAACATCAATGACCATTTGTTCTTCTTGAATAGTCAAAACTTCCCCTAACTTGCTGCCGGAATCATACAAAAGCGAATCTAACGCATCTAAAAGTTCCCTTGTTTCGTAAGGCTTAGTGATATATCCGAAACAACGAAACCGATTAATGCCGTCCGACATACGTGCCGCATCGGCTGTCGTAAATATAATACCTGCTTTCGCATACTTCCCCGCCCTAAGCCATTTTGCAAAATCTATGCCGCCCTTTTTCCCCGCGCCAAGTTCCAAATCAAGCACAAACGCATCAATATGATTATCCTCGGCAATCTGAACCGCTTGCTCATAGGATAACGCCCCATGAACCGAAACCTTTTCGCCATAGTATTTACACAATATGATAGTTAAAAATTCTAACGCTAATTCCATGTCTTCAAGCAGTAGAATGTTTTTGACCGGGTGTTCGGTAACCATCCATACACCCCCCTTAGCTCTCCTCCAAAAATTAATCTGACAGTTCCCCATAACTTATTATACTCCGCCTGCTTTGAAAAGTCAAGATGATTAGCGCGGAATGTTTCGGGTGAACGAGGCGTTCGCCCCTATACTATTATATATAATAGTATAATAGATAATAGAAGTAAGTTTTTTGTGCATATTGCTATATATATATATATATATATATAGCAATATATACAAAAAATTTAAAAACATACCAAATTTGTTAAAAAGGCATTGACTTCATCAAGCTTATTAGGTATAATAAAAAAGGTTACTAAAAAGTTACACCAAATGTAACGCTGTAAACCGACTGTTTAGCAACGGCTTTCATCACAAGCCTCCCCATGAATCCCGCTTTTTTTGGGTCGTAAATCCCGCCTAAAAAACTTTTGGCTTTTGCCTTTTGCAGAAGAACGGCAGGGAAATTGCTTTCAAAGTATGATTTTTCGCTACTTGCACCCATACCGCTAAGAAACAATCCAAGCCGCTTGCGTTGCAGTTCAGCGGCGTTCTCGGACAGAAAATTCTTGACTTCTTTATGAACCCCGCCCGCATAAACCGAACTCCCGACTATGATACAATCAACATCTGCAAGACCAGGGATAGTATCATTTTTCAAGTCACATAGTTTTGTTTCGCCCATTTCTTCGGCAATCTGCCGTGCTATTTCACGGGTCGCTCCGTGTTTTGTGGCATAAAAAATTAATGTTTTCAAGTTATTAACCTCCTATGAAATTATAAGCAACCAATTGCGTATATTCATATTATACGCAATTGGTTGCTCTTTGTCAAGGGGGTTTTGAAATTTTTTTTTATTTTTGTCTTACACGTCATTAATTAATAAAACCCTTTTAATTAAAAATCAATTGACACTTCCGAATAAATATGATAAAATATAATATATAAGTAATATAACTCCCAATCTCAAAAAGAACGGAGAATGACTATGGCTTTGAATTATATAGAAACAAGCAATATTAATAACGGCTTGGCGAATCCGGCTGAATTTGTGGCGGCTTCTGAGGCGGTTTATTTCAACCAGCTTAAAACAGCCGCGGAAAAAATAAAAATGAGCTGTAAGGATAAGCCGATTATTTTACTTTCGGGTCCTTCCGGCTCGGGGAAAACAACCTCCTCCCTGAGGATTACGCGCAAGCTGACCCAAAGCGGGCTCAAAGCGCGCACGATTGCAATGGATAATTACTTTTTACCCAAAGACCAAGGCGAGATGCCGCTCGATGAAAACGGCGACATAGATTTGGAATCACCTCTTCGGCTTGACATTGACTTATTTAAAGAGCATTTGAAGCGGCTGGTTGACTGCCGGAGCGTGGAAGTGCCGATATTTGATTTTGCGAATCAGTCAAGGAGCGGTGTTGTACCTATTACCCGTGAGAAAAATGAGATTATTATTATCGAGGGAATCCACGCCTTAAACCCTCTCGTTACAGGCGATTCCGGCGAGTTTGAAACCTGCATTTACGTCAGCGTCCGCACGCGTATCAGGAGCATGGGCGGTGTTGCCCTTCACCCCGAAAACATTCGGCTGATGCGCCGATTAAGCCGCGACCGTCTTTTCAGAGGGCGGGAATATAAGGATATTTTTGCCATGTTCAGAAGCGTATCCAGAGGAGAGGATTTATATATAATGCCTTATAAAAATAGGGCTGATATTGAGGTGGATACATTTCTTGCCCACGAAGCTCCTGTTTATAAGCATCAGCTTTTCGAGAGCTTAAAGGAAGCCGCGGACATTATGAGCGGTGATGAAAATTATCGTTCTATCATTGAAATCATGGGAGAAATTGACTCGCTTAACTCGGAAATAGTTCAGTGCGATTCGCTTATAAGGGAATTTATAGGCGGCAGTAGCCTTGAATACTGAATTTTGGCGGCGTTCCTTGTCTTTAGCATCGGTCGCATTGAGCTTATTCATACCGCTTTTGGCAGGGTTCGCCGCAGATTCGGCAGTTCATACCGATGTTGACTTAGCGCGGCTCGGGGTTATGACCGCGTTGGTCTTAGCGTTGATTCCCATAAAAGCCGTGCTTGATTATTTTAGGTTGCGGGCTTCCAAGACGGACTTGGCGGAAAGCCCAAAGCCTAACGGTCTGCTTGAAAGGGAATTAAAAACCGCTCCGCTTGAAATTACAGCGAGGCGGTATAAATATAAAGAAATCGTTTCAAATATGAAAAAATCGTATATAAGGCAAGAACTGCATAAAGCTGTAATAAGCTCCGCTAAAGTTTTGGGCAGTGTCTCGTTGGTTGCTTTGCTTTTTTATTTGTCCTACAGGGGCAGTATTGCGTTTGGCGCGGCGGCGGCGGTTGCGTTTTACCTTTTAAGCCGCACCGATAAGAAAAGAGAGGACAGGACGATAAATGAAGATTAACGCCGAAAAAATGGCGGCGGCAGCCCTTTTAACCGCCGCAGGCTTTATTATCTCTTACGTTTTTCATGTACTGGGAATGTCAAGACTGGGGATTGTGCTTTTACCTCTGCATATTCCCGTAATCATTTGCGGGTTTGTCTGCGGTGCGAGATACGGCGGATTGTGCGGCGCGGCAATCCCGATTTTTGCGATGCTGTTCAATGGTCTGCCGCCCTTTATCGGGATTCCTATGATTTTCGAGCTTTGCCTTTACGGGGTTGTAAGCGGGCTTGCATACAAAAAGCTTAACGTCTTTGGTGCTCTGATAGCCGCTATGTTTGCGGGCAGGCTTGCGGGCGGCTTGGCGAGTGCGGCTGTAGCCGCTTTAGGGCTTGCGAATATGCCGTTTAGCCTCAGTGTATTCTTAACGGCTTATTTTGTAACGCCGTTGCTCGGGATTGTTATTCAATTAATTTTAATACCCGCCGTCATCTTGGCACTTCAAAAGGCAAGAGTTCTTCAAAGCCCGAATCAAACCGCTCCATCATCTCGGGAGTGATGATATGTTCGCGCTTGGGAGAGAGGGTTAATTTTTTATTCCGTTCAAGAAGCCGTTGCTTTCGGGTAGCGTTATCCGCTTGTAAATAGTGCCATTTGACGGTAATTTTTTGATTTTGAAAAAATTGCCTTGCGTGAGCCCTTTCATTGCGGAGAAAAAAGCCGTAATCTATGATGACGTTAACGCCCAAAGCCGAGGCTTCGGCGGCTTTTTGGAGCAGGTATTCAAGGCAACCTGTCTCTGCCTCTTTATGCTTGTCGCCCAAGCATTGAGCATGGAGTGTCAGCATAAGCTCGTCAACGCTTAATATGAGGGCGTTTTCTTTTTTTGCCAAATGCGCGGCAAGGTAACTCTTGCCGCTGCAAATTTTCCCGCAGGTTAGATGAACAATTGACATTAGACCTCCTCGAAAAGCTTCTATTGTTATTTCAGTGTCATCCCGTTAAATATTTTACTGTCTTCGATGAGTGCCCGCGCATAGCTGCATTGTTTAATCGGGCAATCACTGCATTTGGGGTTCTTTGCGGTGCAATATTCCCTGCCGAATAAAACCAGCCTATGGCAAAAATCGGACGATTTTTCAGGGGGAATCAGCTTTACCAAATCCTTTTCGATGGCATGAGGGGAGGTGCTTTCCGTAAGCCCCAGCCTTTTTGTGATTCTCATAAAATGCGTATCGGTAACGATGGCGGGTTTACCGTGTATATCGCCCATGATTAAGTTAGCCGTCTTTCTGCCGATGCCCTGCAAGGTCAGCAAATCCTCCAGCGTTTCGGGAAGCTCACCGCCAAAATCGGCAATCAATTTAATTGCCGCGTCCTTTATGCTTCGCGCCTTTGTTTTATATAATCCGCATGGCTTGATTATAGCCTCTATATCCGCGACATCGGCGTCAGCAAAGGCTTCTAAGCTCGGAAATTCGGCGAATAATTTAGGCGTGACCTTATTGACCCTTGCATCCGTGCATTGGGCTGAAAGCCGCGCCGCGAAAAGCAATTGCCACGGTTTGCTTTTGTCATATGTAAGCGAGCATACAGCTTCGGGGTATAGCTCTTCTAATATGCTTACGGCTGCTTGGGCTATGATTTTTTGGTTCATATTGTACGCCTTTCTACTTCGAGAGTATAATCCGTTGCTCCACCTCTTATACTATTATAAGCCGCCCTTACCATATAATTACCCCCTATATTTTTCATTTTAATTATACTCCTTAACAGTAGAAATTTCAACCGTTAAGGAGTATAACCTCTAATTAATACTTTATAGGTATAACTTTAAGATATTCCTCCAAAGGCGCATCGTTTAAGCAAAGCTCTATTATCTGCTTGCCGATGGGATTTAATTCGGGGACGTTAAATTTGGCAAGCTCGCTCTTGAAGAAATCGGTCAGAATCTTCGCTCCCTTATCGTAGCCATCCAATCCGATTTCCGGCTGTGTTTCCGGCTGGAGGAATGCTTTTCCGATAAACTGCCCGTCAACTTTTAGGCTTTCAAGGCAGAAGCCCAGCAAATCACAGCGCGCTTTTGTAAAATGCTCCTGCTTGAATTTAGCTCCGCCGCGCCGCGCTATGTATTCGCGGGCTATCCACTGCGGCATGAAGCCTACTTGATAACAGCCTATATGCTGGTTGGGGATTAAAACATAACGGGTATTCGGCGAATTCAAAACTTGCTCCAAGAGCAGGTTAGCCTGCTTGACTACACTGCCGGTCAAGAAGAAGCCGTAAGAGCCGATTCCCTCGCTTGTCATGCCCTCGGTTTCTACTATGCTGGGGTTGTTATGACCGCGCGGGGCTACCAACCGCCACAGCCAGCCGAGCGCGGGGGGGAGAATATGCAGTAATCCCATAATTCCGTAGGTCGGGCGTTCCTTTACGCAGGGCGGCGTTCTTACCCCGAAGCTCCTTACATCAACCTCAACGGGCTCGTCAACGATATGCTTGATTAAGCGGCGCGGCAAAATTACCCGCGGATTAGGGCAGGGCAAGCCGTTCGATTCAATCGTATGCTCCCAGATTAAGCAGGTAGAATTAGGCTGGCACTGCATACTCATAAAAACAAGAGGCTCTTCCGAGTGGATGCAGGAGTTTTCCAGATTCGGGTCTGTTCCGTATTTTTTGATATGGTCTACCCTTACAAACCATCCCGCCTCAACATCTTTAATCACTAATTTTTTGCTTTCGTTTTGCATTTTAGGGTGGCACATAGCCATATCGTCCGCGATGGGGTGCAGTTCGCAGGGTTCGTCTATATGAAGGTAAAATTTCTCGTTGGTTACAAGGTTTTTGCCTACGAGGATATTTCCGTCCGGCTCGCGGTGTATATGCTCGCTCATCTCACTTTTGCCGCCGCCCGAAGCTCCTTCGTGCATCATAACGATTTCATTTTCATAAGGAGTTATAATTTTAACCGCCGCCGTATGGACAACGACCCACCCCTCGCGCTCGCCGATGTCAAGCAAAAAGCCGTAAAGACCTTTTTTCGCACTCGGTCCGGGATATAGATTATAGGAAAATAATTCATACAAATCGCCTAAACGGTTATGCACTACAATTTGCTTGCCGTCGAAATGCGTGTGCCTGAAAGGAGGCGCAAGATATATAATCACCTTGGGCGTGAAAACCCCTTCATATTCGGCAATATTGGTAAAATATTGCAAATCCGCAAGCCCGCAGGCAAAGAAGCCGGCATTTTTAGGAGCGATTAAAACAGCTTCATAACCATATTCATCGCCGCCCGCCATTACGGGGACAATAATTAATTCCTGCTCCTTAAGCCATTCTAAGCTATCCTTTCTGAGGGTAGAAAACTCTTGACCGAAAGCTTCCCTGTAGCGCGGCTTATCGGTGGCGTTCTCATCGCCGATAATCAAGCAATCGGGGTCGCGCCTACGCATATAGTCCTCGGTGTAATTAATTACCGCGCCGTTTTTGCAACGAGTTACAACCGCTTCGGCATACGTCTTGCCGTTGACATCGTATTCAACGGTAAAGCTATCCGCCCCTTCGCCCCCCAACGCAAGCTTAATCAGCTCCGCTTTCGTTTCCGGAATTGTAACGCCCTTACAGTTATTAATAACGTCCATAACTTCCGCATTAAAATTAAACTTTTGCAATTTCGACATGTTATCATTCTCCTAATATAATATTTAATAATCATTAAGTATTATTGTAACATATGGTAAAGGATTTGTCAACTGTTTGGGGGAAATTGTTAAACCGATGTAAGTTGAAACTTTATTTGTCCGAAAAACAAAAAAGTGTTCCATTGAAAGAACAACCTAATATAATGTTTTTAATGAGAAAACTAATTATCAGGAGGTAATCCAATGGAACAATCTAATTATACCACTTCCGCTACCCTTTTTTTGTTAATTGTAACACTTCTTATTGTAATCCTGCAAGTAACATTTGACAAACGCAAACGAATATGTTATACTGGTATAGTATTTTAAAACATTGAAAGGAAGTTTTTTTATGACTATTCTGGTAGTAAACGCCGGTAGCTCCTCTCTTAAATATCAACTCATTGATATGGACGGCGAAATTGTTCTTGCTAAAGGAAACTGCGACCGAATCGGAATTGACGGCAATATCGCCCACAAAACAGGCGATGGCAGGGAAATTAAATCCGAATGCAGCTTCCCCACCCATACGGAAGCCTTTGAAAAGCTCGTCGAGGTTTTGACAACGGGGGATGCCGCCGTAATCAGAACCATGGACGAAATTTCGGCTGTAGGGCATAGAATTGTTCAGGGTGCTGAAATTTTCAGCGAAACGACCTTAGTAACCGATGAGGTAATCCAAAAAATCGACGACTTAAAGGAGCTTGCCCCCGTCCATAACCACCCCCACGCGCTGGCACTTTGGGCTTGCAAAAAGGTGCTCCCCGCGAATGTTCCGCAGGCGGCTGTTTTTGACACGGCTTTCCATCAGACTATTCCTCAAAAGGCATATATGTTCGGGCTCCCCTATGAGGATTATGAGAAATTCCACGTCCGCAAATACGGATTCCACGGAACATCGCACAGGTTCGTTTCAATGGCTCTGGCAAAAGCTATGGGGAAAGACCCTGCGGAACTGAAAATAGTTTCATGCCATTTAGGTAACGGCTCTAGCATTACTGCTATAGACGGCGGCAAATCGGTTGACACCACTATGGGCTTTACGCCGCTTGACGGCATTATTATGGGTACGCGTACAGGTGCTGTAGACCCTTCGGCGGTTTTGTATATACAGGATAAGCATGGGTTCACCGCTTCTGAAATGAGCGGGTATATGAATAAAAAATCAGGATTTTTGGGGTTATCCGGCATATCCAGCGATAACCGCGAGATTACTGCCGCTTGCGAAAAGGGCGATAAAAGGGCTTTGCTTACATCTGATATGCTGCGCTACCAAATTAAAAAATATATAGGCGCGTATGCCGCCGCTATGAATGGGCTTGACGCTGTTTTATTTACCGGGGGAATCGGCGAAAACGATTGCAGTGTCAGAAAAGATGTTTGCGCGGATATGGAATTTTTAGGGATTCAGCTTGACAATACGGTTAACGATTCATCAAGGGGAGAGCTGAAGAAAATTTCCACCGCTGATTCTAAAACCGAGGTTTGGGTCGTTCCGACTAACGAAGAGCTTTTGATTGCGCGCGATACTCTTGCCTTGGTTCAAGCTTGCAAATGAGGGAGTTAAATATAGTAGTCCTCGTTTCCGGCGGGGGGACTAATTTGCAGGCATTAATCGATGCTCAAAAACGCGCTGAAATAAAAAACGGTAAAATCACCTGCGTAATATCCTCAAACCCCGATGCCTACGCGCTCGTCAGAGCAAGGGATAATAACATCAAAACAAGAGTGTTAAACCGCAAGGATTACATTGATATAGCAGGCTACAGCCAAGCAATGCTTGCCGCCTTGCAAGAGGAAAAGGCGGACCTTGCGGTATACGCCGGATTTATGACTATACTTGATGAATCCGTCTGCAAGGCGTATGAGAACAGGATGCTCAACGTGCATCCGTCATTGCTGCCCTCATTCGGCGGCAAGGGCTTTTACGGCTTGCGGGTTCACCAAGCGGCTTTGGAGCGCGGCGTTAAGTTAAGCGGCGCAACCGTTCATTTCGTAAATGAAATCTGTGACGGCGGAGCGATTATAGCGCAAAAAGCAATCCCAGTTGAAGATAATGACACGCCCGAATCCCTGCAAAAGCGCGTAATGGAACAATGCGAATGGGAATTATTGCCTAAAGCAGTTTCGCTTTTTTGCGAGGGGAAAATATCGGTGCGGGGGAATAAGTGCGTAGTTGAATTCTAACAAGAAAGGATTTTTAATTTGAAACTAATCTCAATTGAAAATGAATTGCGTTCCAATTCTTATCCGGGGCGGGGGATTATTCTGGGCAGAACACCCTGCGGGAAAAAAGCCGCCGCCGCTTATTTTATTATGGGCAGAAGCGAAAACAGCCGCAACAGAGTTTTTGTTAAAAACGATTTGGGCGGCATTAAAACCAAGGCTTTCGATGCCGCTAAAATGACCGCTCCCGCGCTGGTTATATATAACGCCGTCAGAACGCTGGGAACGCGGACGATTATCTCTAACGGCGACCAGACCGATACTATATATAACTTAATGAACCAACAAATGACCTTTGAGCAAGCCTTGCGAACTAGAGAGTTCGAGCCGGACGCGCCGAATTACACCCCCCGCATATCCGGCGTTATTAAGCAAGAGGAGGAGGGCTTTAATTACGCGCTGTCAATTTTAAAAACCGATGACGGCAACCCCGATTGTTGCCAAAGGCATACCTTTTCCTATAAAAATCCAATCGCCGGAATAGGGCATTTTATTCATACCTATTCAAAAGACGGCGAGCCGCTCCCAAGCTTTGAGGGCGAGCCGAAGAAAATAGAAATCCCCGCTTGCATAGATGAATTTACTGCTCTGCTTTGGGGTTCGCTTAATGAGGAAAATAAGGTTTCGCTTTTTGTCCGTTATATATCGTTTGAGGAAAATTCGGTTGAAGACAGAATCATGAATAAATTGGGAAATTGAGGAAAGCATATGAAGGAATTAATTCTTAAATACGGCTGTAATCCAAATCAGAAGCCGTCAAAAATTTTTATGCAAAACGGCGGGGATTTGCCTATTGAAATATTAAACGGCAACCCCGGCTATATCAATCTGCTTGACGCGCTCAACGGCTTTCAGCTTGTAACGGAGCTTAAAAAAGCAACGGGGATTTGCGCCGCCGCTTCGTTCAAGCATGTTTCCCCGGCGGGCGCGGCAATCGGCGTTCCGCTTTCGCATACGCTTAAAAAAATTTATTTCGTTGACGACTTAGAGCTTTCGCCCCTTGCAAGCGCGTATGCAAGAGCGCGCGGGGCGGACAGAATGTCATCGTATGGCGATTTTGTAGCCCTGTCTGACATTTGCGATGTCCCGACAGCGAATATGCTCTCCCGCGAGGTATCGGACGGGGTGATTGCGCCCGATTATGAAGATAAGGCTTTGGAAATTTTAAAAGCAAAGCGCAAGGGCTCATATAACATCGTCAAAATTTCACCAAGCTATCAGCCCGCAGAAATTGAAATTAAGCAGGTTTACGGCATATCCTTTGAGCAAGGGCGCAATGCTCTCGATATTAATAATTCCATGCTCGAAAAGGTTGTAACCGAAAATAAAAATATTCCCGCTGATAAAAAAAGAGATTTACTGCTTTCGCTTATTACGCTTAAATATACGCAGTCGAACAGTGTTTGTTACGCGGCGGACGGGCAAGCTATCGGCATCGGTGCAGGGCAGCAATCTCGTATTCATTGTACGCGGCTTGCGGGGAATAAGGCGGATTTATGGCGGCTCAGACAAGCCCCGCAGGTTCTCTCTTTGCAATTTGCGGCTGACATTAAACGCGCCGACCGCGATAACGCAATCGATGTTTATTTATCTGATGAATATGAAGATATTCTTGCAGACGGTGTTTGGCAGGGGATTTTTGCCCAAAAGCCCGCTGTTTTTTCAAAAGCGGAGCAAAAAGAATGGCTTGCCCAAAACAGCGGCGTATGCTTGGGCTCGGATGCGTTCTTTCCGTTCGGCGATAATATTGAAAGGGCGCGCAAAAGCGGCGTTTCTTATATAGCCCAGCCCGGCGGCTCAATTCGGGACGATAATGTAATTGATACCTGCAATAAGTATAACATAGCAATGGCGTTTACGGGGATTAGATTGTTTCATCATTAATTACAATCTAAAATATTGACATTTGCGGGTGTTTCGTGTAAAATGTTAACGTGGAGGTGATTTTATGGCAAATACAAGCACGCGTTCAAGCAGAATTAACGTCCGGGTTAATCCCGAAATAAAGGCACAAGTTGAGCCGATTCTTAAGGCAATCGGCTTGTCGTTCAGTGATGTTTTCAACCTCACGCTCAGGCAGATTTATCTCAAAAAGCGATTCCCGCTTGAATTGTCGGCGGTAGAGCTTACCGAAAACGGTTATACCGCTCAATTTGAGGCTGAACTTCTTGCTGAAGCCGATGAATTGTATGCGGCTGTTGCAAACGGAACACTTAAACCATATAACAGCGTTGAAGAAATGAATATGGCTTTAGATGCGGAGGAAGACGACGATGAATAATCGGATTTATGCTGTCATTCCGTCTTCAAGGTATAAAAAGACACGCAAACTTGCTAAAAAGCAGGGGCTTGATATGAGTTTGCTTGACTGGGCAATTGAACAATTGTCTCGCGACTTAGCACTGCCGCCTAACTGGAAAGACCATCAACTTAAAGGTGACAAGAAGCGTTTCCGTGAGTGCCACATCGGCGGTGCGGGGGACTGGTTGCTCGTTTATGAAAAACGTAACAAAGAATTGATTTTGTATCTTTACGGTACGGGAAGTCATGCGGATTTGTTGGGAGTATAATAAAAAATTTAGGATTGAGGGGAAATACCCCCCCAATCCTCACTCCTAAACCCTAAACCCTCGTTTACGAGCCGCTTCTCATTATAAAGGACTGACAGTCTGTACACTCGGGCATTTTCGGGTGCGGTTCGTGCGTTCCTACCTTGATTGATTCAAGGGTGCAGTAATCCTCGGAGTTCATATTGTGCTGGCATGAATGAATATCGCAGCGTATGCTTGGATTCTTATTCATTATAGTTTCTCCTCACGTTATATACTTACCTTATAAAGATAGCAATAATATTATTGACGGTTTGAAAGAAATAATACATTAAATAATTGGTAAATAATGGTGATTTAAATTGGTACAAATTAAAACTATATTCAACGGGATAATAGGCGGCTTTATGATTAGCATAGGCGGGACTGTTATGCTCTCTTCTCCAAACCCCTATGTAGGCGCGTTTATGTTCACAACAGGATTGTATATTATTTTAACTCATAAGTTCGGGCTTTTTACCGGCAAAGTATGCGAAGTCCCTAATCATAAGCCCGTTTATTTAATAGAGGTATTCATGACCATACTGGGCAACCTAATCGGCACTTTCATATTCGCCTCGTTGCTCCTGCCTACCAGAATCGGCGGGGCTTTATCCGCGGCGGCTTTGGATGTAGTTGCTCTAAAGCTTTCCGATTCGCCTTTAAGCACTTTTATCATGTCGGTGCTGTGCGGTCTTTTGGTATGCTTGGCAATTTATACTTACCGAGCCTGCACGGAAGCGGGAAATCATTTCGGAGCGGCTTTGGGCGTTTTTACCTGCATACCGCTGTTTATCTTATGCGGCTTTAACCATTGTGTCGCGGATATGTATTATTTATTTTTGCTGCCGGAGGCTGGAATATGGACTGTGGGGGGGATGAGGCTCCTGGGGGGTATGACTTCGTATCTCCTCTTGGTAATTTTGGGAAATTCTGTCGGTTGTATGTTGCTCCCCTTCTTAAAAAAGGTGAAACTTTTGCCTTGAAAATGAACTTTTTTTGACGAATCTGTATCATTTGAATGTTTAATTTGTTAAATTTACATTTTATACATCTGGAGTTCACAATAATTCCACACAATATGCGTACTGATTTGGTATAATATGATATATATTGTATATTATATTGCAATATCAAAAAAAGTGAAATATGTAGTCGAACGACTATGTTAGCTTGACGTAAAATACCGGCTGTCAGAGCCTGTTTAGGAAACGGAAAGGATGTCTTCTATGTCTTTGGGAAAAGTGCTGGTTGTTGATGATGACAATAATATCTGCGAGCTTTTAAAGCTTTATCTTGAAAAAGAGGGCTACGGGGTTATCATATCACACGACGGCGGTGAGGCTGTCGCAAAATTTAACGCGCTCAAGCCGGATGTGGTTCTGCTCGATATAATGCTGCCCGAGCTTGACGGCTGGCAGGTTTGCAGGGAAATCCGCAAAAAATCCAATATTCCGATTATTATGATTACCGCTAAAAGCGAAACCTTTGATAAGGTTCTGGGCTTGGAATTGGGAGCGGACGACTACATCGTAAAGCCCTTTGATACGAAAGAGGTTATTGCGCGGATTAAAGCTGTTTCCAGAAGGGTGAGCCAAGCAAGCTCCGATACGGAAATAAAAGAAGTGCGCTATGATAAATTAATCGTAAATATGACTCGCTATGAGCTTAGAGTTGACGGAAAGGTGCAAGACACTCCGCCGAAAGAGCTTGAGCTCCTGTTTTACCTTGCCTCGAATCCGAATAGAGTATATACGAGAGACCAGCTTTTGGACGAGGTTTGGGGCTTTGAATACTACGGCGATTCAAGAACAATTGACGTTCACATCAAGCGTCTCCGCGAAAAGCTTGAAGAAGTGTCGGATAAATGGGCACTCAAAACGGTTTGGGGCGTTGGTTATAAATTTGAGGCTGAAGAGGAAAGCGCGTAGCATTACCGCGCAAAGGTCTGAGTTGCGGTGTTTTAGATTGTTCTGAAACGCCGTTTTGTTTTCAATTTCATGTACATCTTGGAGGTATTGTTTTTATGGCGGGATTTTTAGGGAATAAATGCGTAGTATGCTCTGTGCAATTTGATGAAAAAAGCGATGTCGTTGTCTGCCCCGACTGCGGCACTCCCTGCCACAGGGACTGTTGGTTTAAAAGCGGGGTATGCTCCAATACCGCCCTTCACAAAGACGGGTATTCATGGAAGCCCCCCGGTGATGCAAGCGCGAAAGAGCCGCTTTGCGTAAACTGCGGCAAAGCAAACCCGCTGAATTCGGAGGCTTGCGAGGACTGCGGCTCTGCATTGCCGTCAACCTTGGAATTCAGGCGTGATTTGGCGGTTGAGACATATATGCAGGCTCAAAATCAAGCGCGAAAGCTTGAACAGGCGCGGAGCGTTGACGACATTCCGAAGGACTACAATAAAAACGAATTCGGAGGAGTAACCCTCTCCCCCTTTTTAATAAACTTTTCAGACAGGCTTTGCGGCTACAGCCCGGACGAGGATTTCGAGGGCGTGAAGATGTCGGAAATCGGAGATTTTGTCAACACCAACACACATTATTACCTGCCTGTTTTCAAGAGAATTAAGGACACGGGCAGAGCTATGACGTGGAATTTTATGGCTATGATTTTCCCCGAGCTTTACTTCGCCAACCGAAAAATGCCATTGGTTGCGTTAGCCGTCTGTGTGCTGAAGTATCTTACCTTTATACCTAAAATCATACTTGAAGCATCAAGAGCCGATATGGGCGTATTATCCGAATACGCCATGATGTTTGACACTAAGGGCAGTTCATTTCTGGCGTTGGATTCGCTTCTGAATTTTGCCTCATACATTGTCATGTTTGTAGGCGGGGCGTTGTCCAATTGGATTTACTATAAACATTCGATTAAAAAAATATCCGAGATTAAAAGCAAGGCAAAGGAGCAGATGCCCGATGTATCCGATTACCTGCGTAAAAAGGGCGGGACATCGGCACTGATGCTGGGCGTGTTTATCCTTATTGATATTCTGCCCGTGGTGCTTTTGTTCGGCATTGCATTCGCCGCAGGGGGCGTTTGATGGTTAACAGTTAATTGTTACTCCCCCGCCTGTGGGTTCAAAAGCCGAAACGGCGCGGGCGCGTTGCGTTACCGTGTTCCGAGGGCGGGATTTGTCTATTTACTCGAAGTGTTGGAGGTTCAATTCCTCCGCCTTAATGTTTCATTAAGGCTAGCCCAATGGTAGAGCATTCGAGGCAAAGCTCAAAACTTTGTCGCCATGGTAGTGCGTCAACACAGGGGTTCAAATCCCCACTGAATTTTGGATTCAGAAAGAACAAACGGCAAACGCGCAGCTCCGCAAACGAGGATTTAGGGGCGGCTGGAATGAGGCATGAGGGTTCGCCCTCATGCTTATTCCTAAAGCCCCGCCCCTCATCTCGCCGACAGGTTAAGCTTGCTGTTACTCCCATGTCCTTTATGTGGAAGGAAGCCGGAATAACAGGGGATTAGGTTCGAGGCGGGGTGACGGAAGATTTTCGGTGGAGTTGCGGTTGCCTTTTTTTATTTTTAAAAAAAAAAACAAAAACAACGCACGTGTACAAATGCGTTGTTTTTGTTGAAAGTAGGTAATTCAGCTTATTAACTATTCGGTGTTACGGTTTTAAACAACGAATATAAGCGAATTATAATTAG
>Ga0099364_10003860_pt1 | contig 22979 bp, 18 predicted proteins | sample TergutTh196P3_FD_73070 | JGI IMG/M metagenome (GOLD analysis project Ga0099364, IMG submission 73070) | Microcerotermes parvus P3 segment gut microbial communities from Pointe-Noire, Republic of the Congo - Th196 P3 | ecosystem: Host-associated > Arthropoda: Insects > Digestive system > Gut ...
AATTTATTTTTGGAAACAATTTGAGACACGCCAAAATTATACGTTTGATGAAGACTGGGACATCAATAATTTGGTTACGGGGCAAAAACCCGACGATTTGGTGAAAAATAAGCCCAAAGAGCAAACAAAGATCAAACGGGATTACAAGGAAGAGAGCAAGCCACGAAGCAGGAACAGTACAAGTACAAATATGGGCGGATTACGATTTTAATAAAAAAATAATAATTCATAATTGTCTTTTAATCAATAATTCTATTAATCATAACTCATAATTATTTTTCATATGAAAAAAAAAGGCGTCATTTTTTTATTCATCTTATTAATATGTAGCTTATTCAGCACAGCACAAAAGAGCGGATTGCAGTCATATTCAATGAAGCATGGTGAAAATATTGTCTATGATCTTAATTTCAAATGGGGGTTTATCATGCATGCCGGAGAGTCCACATTTACCTATAACCGCGATCAATCGGTTGGAGGCGCAACATCTCTTCTCAGCATGAGTTTTAAAACGAATAAATTTTTCGACGGTATTTATAAAATGCGAGATACGCTGTCAGGATACTACAATGATTATAATATACTGATATATAGCATACAACAAACGAACGAAGGGAGTTACATTGCGACTGATAAGTTGAAATTCGACTATGGAACTGAAGAGACTTCCATTCATTCCTTGAGGATCAGACCAACACGCGTAAGTATTGATACAACGCTGACCACAACCGATAAGGTGACTGATATGCTCGGCGTTGTACACTATATTCGCGGTGTCAACAGGAAAGAATTAAAGTCCGGCGACATTTTCGCGCTTACAGCAGCGGTCGGAAAGGATTTGGTGAAAGTACAGTTTCTCTATCAACATCAAGCGATTATAGAACGTGGAAATGTAAAATATAACACCCATTATTTTAAAATCGACATCTTCGATGAGGCGTTCGAGAGTACAAAGACTGCCGCCGAAGTATGGCTCGGCGATGATGACAATTTTTTACCGGTCAAGTTACGCAGTAAACTGAAAATAGGCTATGCCGAAGTCTACTACAAAAGTTCGTCAGGCCTGGCGCATCCGTTATCCTGTTGTGTCGTCTTAAAAAAATAATTGGTCTTTCGGTCAAGAAAAAATTAAATTTGTTGTTTAAAAATCCTTTTTATATCTTTGTCTCGAAATTACTAAAAGAAAATTAATAGAAACCATGGAAAAAAATTTACTCAACCGGAGAGATTTTCTCTCAAGCGCCGCGATGATTGGCGCAGCAGGCACGTTAGGAACAGGGGGATTATTGTCCTCATGTAGTGGTTCAAAAGAACCGGTAGTAACGCCGTTAAGACCTGAATCCGAATGGAATGTGTACCAGGGCGTTTTGCCCGATAAGGCAATAGACGGCAAACCGTTGAAAGCGGGGGTCATCGGTTGTGGCGGTCGCGGGTCGGGCGCTATTCAGAATTTTATGGATGCGGGGCCTAACCTGACGATAGTAGCATTAGGCGACATGTTTCCCGACAGGATAGAAAATTGCCGCAAGATACTTCGGGAAAAATACAAACTTGAAATCCCTGATGACAAATGCTTTACCGGCTTCGACAACTATAAAAGGGTGCTCGACGCCGGCATAGATGTAGTGATCGACGCCTCGCCGCCGGCTTTTCGCCCCCGTCACTTTAAAGCCGCCGTCAATGCCGGCAAAAATGCGTTCATCGAGAAACCGATAGCCGTCGATCCTGTGGGCGTTCGTTCGGTGATAGCCGATGCGAAGAAGGCGCAGGCGCAAGGTCTTTGCGTAGTTACCGGAACTCACCGTCACCATCAACGCTGCTATATGGAAGGATATAAGCAGGTGCAATCAGGCCTGATCGGCGAGATCGTCGGCGGTAACATTTATTTTAACCAGAACATGCTCTGGTACAGGACGAAAGAGCAGAACTGGACAGACATGGAATGGATGATCCGCGACTGGGTGAACTGGACATGGCTATCTGGCGACCATATCGTCGAACAACACGTCCACGATATAGACCTCTTCAACTGGTTCTCGGGACAAAGACCGGTGAGAGCCTCCGGTTTTGGCGCCCGCCATCGCCGCCGGACAGGCGACCAGTACGACATGTTCAGCGTCGATTACTTTTATGAGGGAGGCTACCATGTGCATAGCATGTGTCGTCAGATCGATGGCTGCACAGGTAATATCTCCGCATTTATCCAGGGAACAAAAGGCGCCTGGATAGGAGGAGGCGAAGAAAGGAAGCATCATACCATAATCGACCTGAAAGGGAATGTACTGTGGCAGTTCGATTTCGAAAAAGAAGCCGCCGATTTCCGACAACTTGCCCCTCACTACCTCGAACATGTCAGCTGGGTCAACCATATCCGCGACAATAAGCCGATCTGTCAGGCCGAAGAGACTGCTGCCTCCACCTTAACAGCTATCATGGGGCGTATCTCAGCCTATACCGGTGTCGATGTGACCTGGGATGAAATCATGGCTTTAGACATGAACTTAGTGCCTGATAATTTGGAGCTTAATAATGTGGATTTGAATCAATACGTCGTTGCCGTACCCGGAAAAGGCAGAAGCTAAGAAATTTTGTAAAAAATGAAAAAAACTGTTATATTTTCTTTTATCTTTCTATTTTTCAGCATCACGCTATATGCCAAAAAACCAGTCAAGGTATTGATTGTCACCGGGCAGAACAATCATAACTGGCAAGTAAGTAGCGTGATACTGCAAAAGTATCTGAATGAGAGCGGGTTGTTTACTGCCGATTTAGCTGTTTCGCCTAAGAAGGGTGAGGATATGTCGGGTTTCCGGCCTGATTTTCCGGCTTACAAAACCGTTGTATTGGATTACACTGATTTCGACGGTGATGCTTGGCCCGAAGCTACTAATGCCGCTTTTCTTGATTATGTCAAAAAGGGTGGAGGTGTCGTGGTGTATCATGCTGCTGCCAGCGCTTTTCCAAAATGGAAAGAATTTAACGAGATCATTGGATTGGGCGCCTGGGGAGACCGGGACGAGAAGGATGGTCCGTATGTGTACTTCAAGGATGACAGCGAAGTGCGCGATAACACGCCCGGACCTGCCGGCAGCCACGGTCGGCAACATGAATTTGTGGTGACCGTTCGCGACAAAAAACATCCCATTACCAAGGGCTTGCCTGCTTCGTGGACGCACGCAAAAGACGAACTGTACGACAGTATGCGCGGCCCGGCCTTGAACATGACAGTCTTAGCTACTGCTTTCTCGGATAAATCAACCGGCGGGTCTGATCGCCACGAACCGGTGATGATGGTTATTCGCTGGGGGAAGGGACGTATATTCCATACCGTGCTCGGTCATGTGTGGGACGACCAAACGGAATATCCGGCTTTAGCGTGTGTCGACTTTATAGCGACTTTCCTGCGGGGAACAGAGTGGACTGCTACCGGTAAGGTGACCCAGAAAATTCCCGCTGATTTTCCGAAACAGTAGAATTGCCGGTATTAAAATAAAATGATTATCTTTGTAGCTGAAATTTTTTCAGTTATGCATATTTTTTTTGAACATGAGTCCAAAACTTTTTTTCAATACCACCGGCCCTTGTAATCCGGATGAACATTACATGCTTTCGCCTCATGAACGTCTTGTAGACGCTCAATTGCATCGCTATATCCGTAATAAGCTCTATTGGGTGCTTCATGCACCCCGTCAAGTTGGCAAGACCACTTTTTTGCAAAGTTGGATGCGGGAGATTAATGATGGCGGACAGGAAGTTGCTTGTTATGTAAGCGTGGAACGATGCCAGGGATTGTTGGAAATAGAACGCGCCATGCCTGCCATTTGTACATCCATTAGAGAGCGAGCACTGAAATCCGCTCTTCCGGTGCCGGAAGTTAATTCAATAGACGCTTCCAGTATGTTGAGCGATATTCTGCTCAATTGGTCTATATTAGTAGCTCCTAAGCCGTTAGTTGTATTATTCGACGAAGTTGATGTGTTGCAAGGAGAAGCCATGATCAGTTTCTTGCGACAGATGCGCGATGGCTTTACCGATCGCGGCATCGGAAAGTTCCCTATTTCTATCGCAGTAGTCGGTATGCGCGACTTGAAGGACTACATTACCGCCTCAACAGGCGGACGTGCACCCAATCCGGGTTCGCCGTTCAATATAAAAGAAAATTCGGCGACATTGTCCAATTTTAAAAAGAACGACATATCCCGTCTTTTTGCACTGCGCACAGCCGAAACCGGGCAACAAATCACACAGGAAGCGCTGGATTATGTTTATGAACAGTCACGCGGGCAACCGTGGATTGTCAATTCGTTGTTCAAACGGGCAACCCTGCAAATTTTGGACGAGGAAAGCGCTGAAACAGTTACCCTCGATCATATCGTAGAGGCGCGTGAAAAAATGATCATCGCTCGCGAAACGCATTTGGAAGCTTTGGCTTACAGACTGAAAGAGCCGGGTGTTCGCAGTGTCATCGAACCAATCCTTACCGGCGAATCCGACCCGGATTTAGCTGATAGCGAAGCATTCAGGGTTTGTTTGGATTTGGGTTTGATCGCTCTTGAAGATGATACGCCGGTAATTGCCAATCCCATTTATCGTGAGATCATCGCCCGTCACCTGACTTATGGTCAACAATTGGCTATTACCAAACCCGAATGGCCGTGGGAAAAACCGGATGGGTCGTTGGAAATGGACAGGATATTGAAAGAATTTCAATCGTTTTGGCGGGAAAACTCCGAACTTTGGGAAGCCAAATCAACATCGGGCTATACCGAAGCCTTCCCACACCTGTTGCTGATGGCGTTCCTGCAAAGAGTACTAAACGGCGGCGGTAACATCGAACGCGAGTGTGCCGCCGGACGCGGACGAATGGATTTGCGTATTGATTTTAACAAGTTCAGGTATATTATCGAAATCAAGTTATTGCGCCCCTATCATTCGCCCGGTGCGTTTCGACAAAGGGGACTGGTGCAAATACGACAGTATCGCGACAAGTTCGGTGCGCAAACGCCTGCCTACCTGATAATTTTCGACCGTCGTCCGGAATCCGTGTCAAAAAGTTGGGACGAACGTATCACTTGGGAAATGGATGGGGATGTGACCGTTTTGGGGTGTTAGAAGGTTGGTGATGTATAACTCATAATTTATTTTTACAAATGAAAACGAAGAAAAAAACGAAGAAGGTCGCTATTTTAAGTCCTGAAAATTACATCCGGCAAAAATCACGAAATTTACCTGTTGGCCTATGTTACACTTTAGAGGTGTGGGAGAAACCAGGAACGTGTATGCTCATCATTTCCCGTCAACATCAAAACGGTAATATTACATTTTGTATGTATATAGTCGATTTTGGATGTTTAGGCATAAAAGATACAAAATATCAATTCAATGTACCTCCTGAAGAAATGGACGAAGTTATGGTCAAACTCGCATTTGATGATTTGAATTTTAATGAAATACCTTATGAAGAGGCTCATAATATTATTCATGCCGCTGTTAAGTATGCAAGAAAGTATGGTTTTGAGCCTTGTAAAGATTTCACCTCTATTACCGGGCATTTTCTCGAGGAAGATACCGATGATATTCCAAAAATGGATATTCATTGTGGCGGGAAAAGTGGTAAACCGTATTATTTTAATTCAGGCTTTGAATCGATTGCCCGTGAAAAACAGATTTTAGCCCAATTGGAAAGAACGGCAGGGGAAGGCAACTTTAACTGTGATGAGGACCTTATTGAGTACGAAGAATATTTTGATGATGAAGATGATGATGATTTTGATTTTGACGCCGACGATGATGATTTTGATGATGATTTTGATGATGATGATGACGACGAAGAAGATGATGATTATGATGACGACGATGAAGAATTACTCATTAAAGAAGAATTTGAAACGTTAGACTTCGATGAACAGAAAAGATTGTTTGTTGAATTAATTAGAAAAAAAGGAGGCGCTAAAGGACTATTCGAAAATGAGGAGTTAAAACGTATGTCAATATTAAGCGATATTTTAGCTTACAAGTTAGTGAGCGACGAAGAGATAAATGAGCTATCTGATAAATTATCAGCTAAATTTAGTATAGATTTCGAGACGATAGATTCATTTCCCAACAGTCTTTTCACGGATGTTACCTATGCGGATAAAGTAAAATTAATCCGATTGTTTTTCGATGCTTTTAAAGCCATCAATAGTGAATCAAAGTCAAATAAAGCTATTACAAATTTCCAGAAAGAAGTAGGAGAAGCGCCTGTATCGCATTTTGTTGAGTTGAGTTATTTAAGAAAAATAAACAGGGACAAATACCTTGAGAAGTTGGCCGTTTGTTATCAGAAATATCCGGATTATTTTTTGTTTCAAATAAATTTCTTTGCTGATATAACAGCCAAGGAAAAAGAAGTTGACGTGAAGTTCCTCGAAAACCTCCTGTTAAATCAAACTCAACGCATTACCACTTTTGAAGCTGAGTCCTTTTATATACTTTATTTCGACCTTTTGATAGAAGACAAAAATACAGGACTTGTTGATTTGCTGGCGTTTGAAGATTTTTTATGCTCTCTTGATTATCTAAATAAAAATGCATATATATTAATGGAGTTATACTTCAGATTAGCAAGATTAGCGAAAGTATATCAAGTTATTACATCAAATAGCGATGAGCCTCCTGAAAATTGACAGTGGCTTATTTGCTCACTAACGGTCTTGCATCCTTTAAAATCTGAATGATATGAAACATTTTTTTGCATTTATCTTTTGCTGTTTATACACAGCGGTTTTTGCACAGGGAAGTTATGATGTGGTGATTGTCGGGGGAACGCCCGGCGGAATCATGACAGCTATTGCGGCGGCGCGCGAAGGTAAAACTTCCGTGCTGCTCGAACGTACCAACCATTATGGCGGTCTGCCGGCAAATGGACTGGGGGCTACAGATATCGCTACGCGAAATGCTACAACAGGCTTGTTTAAGGAGTTTGTCGACAGAGTGCTGGCACATTATGTCAACAAATACGGAAAGGATTCGGAACAAGTCAAGGTTTGTAGTGATGGCTATCATTTTGAGGCTTCTGTGGCTGAGCAGGTTTTTTCTGAAATGCTGGCAGAACAACAAAACAAAATCACCGTACTGAAAATGCGCCAGTTTGACGCCGAACCACGTAATATTGAGATGAAAAACGATGCCATCGTTGCTATCCGTATCCTCAATCGTGAGACCCAACGGATAGAAACCTATACTGGAAAGGTGTTTGTTGATGCTACCTACGAAGGCGACCTTGGCGGAGCGGCTAATGTTCCTTTTCGTTTAGGACGTGAAGGGAAGGATGAGTTCAATGAACCCGGCGCCGGTGTGGTTTATAAATTTTGGGGAGGCGCCGAACAGGATTGCAGTACGTTTCAGACCGATAATGCCGTACAGTCGTACAATTACCGGTTGTGCCTGACAACCAACCCTGCCAATCGTACGCCGGTGAAGAAACCGGCTAATTATAATCGCGAAGAGTTTGCCTCGCTGGTAGAGGATGTGTGGACGGGTTTGAACACCGGTCGCGAGATGCTCAATGTGACACCCGAAATGATGGAAGCCAACCGCAGGCATATCGCTAAAGGTAACCCTACACAAATTCCCGGCGACCCTTGGGGTATTGCCAAGATCACCAATATGGTGGCTTTGCCTAACGGCAAAACAGACGCCAACAACCAGCACATGGCATTCATATCCACCGACCTGCCTGAAGAAAACTGGCCATGGCCTACCTCCGGCTGGGACTGGCGCGACCGCTTTGCCCAACGCTTGCAGGAATATATCACCGGCCTTGTATGGTTCGCACAGAACGACAAGGAATTGCCGGCACATTTTCGCAAGGCTTGCCTGGAATGGGGTTTTGCAAAAGATGAATACACGGATAACGACAACTTCCCGCGTCAGGTCTATGTCCGTGAAGGCCGCCGCTTTGAAGGCGAATATTTCTTCACAGCCAACGATGCGATCCCTGCAGCGCCCGGCCTGCGACCTCCTTTACACAGTAATAGCATCACCGCCAGCCATTATGCACTCGATTCACATGCCGTACGCAAACGTGAACCCGGCAAAGTCCACTTGGACGGTTTCCTAAGTTATCCATCCGCAGTATATACCGTACCTTACGGTGTGATTGTTCCCAAAGGGGTTGATAACTTGCTGATACCTGTACCTGTGTCGGGTAGTCATATCGGATTCTCCACTTTACGCATGGAGCCTTGCTGGATGGCCATGGGACAGGCAGCCGGGATAGCCGCCTCCATCAGTATCGACACCCAAACAAAGATACGAAACGTTCCGATGGAGTTGTTGCAGGACAAACTTGTAAAACAGAAAGCTACCCTTTACTATTGTCGTGACGTCAGGGTGGATAGTCCGGACTTCGAAATGGTGCAATACATGGGGCTGTTAGGGTATTTACCCGGCTGGGAAGCAAAATTAGATACGCAGGTCGACGCCGAAACAGCCGCCCTATGGAGCGAACTAAGCAAAACGAGAATCAATACCGGAACACAGCGAAAAGATGCTTTGCGGAAAATATACGAAATATTGAAACAAAATAGGTGAAAAGGGTGAAAAATCATTCATACTTCAACGATCCTACCGGATTTCGCCGCGCGGCCTTATATACTTGCGTCAGCAGTGCAAACATGGTGAGCAGCCATAACAATGCTGGCACAGCAATAAATAGCCACAAGCCGATGCCGACATGGTATTGATAGTTCTGTAACCAGCGATACATGGCAAACCACGCGAAGGGGGAGGCCACCGCAGAGGCAACAACTGTGAGTATCGTAAACTCGCGGGCAAACAGCGCCATGACGTTTATCGTCGTGGCGCCGTTTATTTTGCGGATCGCAATCTCCTTCGTGCGTTGCTCAACCATGAAAGCGACTAAACTGAATACGCCCATGATCGATATGAAAATACTCAACAGCGAAAAATACAAAAAGATATGTCCCAACCGGAATTCTTTTTGATACATGTTCCTGTATTCGTCTTCCATATAGAAATATTCGAAGGGGTTGTCTGTTTTGAATCGTTCAAAAACACTTTTTATTTGATTCAATGTCTCTCTTTGGTTATACGGACTGATACGGATAAAAACCTTGCCGGAAGTTTCAGGGCCGTACCGGATAATAAGCGGGGAAATTTTCTCCTGGAATGAACGGAAATGAAAATCTTTTACCACGCCAACCACATTTGTAGTAAGGACTTTTGTCTCAAAAATATACTCCATGCCTACAGTCTTGGCAGCCGTTTCGTTGAGTACTAAATAAAACGTTTCCACATCGCCACCCTGTCCCCACACAGTTCGTGTAGCAGGAATGAAACGGCCTGACGTCATTTGCAGACCAAACACTTGTGCATAGTCCCAGTCGCCAAAAATCAGATTGCAACTCACCTCGGCCTCGTCGCTTTTGCCTTCCCAGTTAAAATTCAGGCCTTCGCTTATGTCTATGGGCGAGTGGGAGGCGATGCTAACCGCCTCTACGTTGGCTATTTTCAGTACTTCCGCCTTAAAATCTTCTATTGCGTACCACAAACCGGTATTGAGGCCAATGACATGATAACGATCAAAACCGATATCCTTGTTTTGGATGTAGTGTAATTGACTGTAAACAATGCCGGTACAGAGTATAATCATAGCAGAAATCGCCAATTGAACGGTAAGTAACGTTTTACGCAAAACCGATTTTGAACCGGTCAACGAACCCCCTTTAAGGCCCAGTATCGGATTGAACGAAGTGAGATAGAAAGCCGAATAACTGCCGGCAAGCAATCCTGTGAAAAGCGATAAGCCAAGCGCCGTGAGGAAGGTACGGAATGTATAACGGATGGTCAATGCCGCACCTGTCATACCCGAAAACCTGGGGATGAGGAGTTCGGCAATACCAAAGGCAATGATCATCGCCACAAATGACCATAACATCGATTCGCTCAGAAACTGTGCTGTCAGTTCGCGCCGGTAAGCGCCCGCTATCTTACGCACGCCTGCCTCGCGTGAACGGTTTGCGCCACGGGCGATGGAAAGATTGACATAGTTGATGACGCCTATTAACAACACAAAGAGCGCGACTGTGAGGAAGATAAAAATATAGCGCGGTTCGCCGAACTCGCCCGAGAGGTTGGTATCCGTAACGCCGGAATGAAGATGAATATCGGTAAACGGCTGAAAAATCAGCATGAGTTTATTATTAGGCAGGTATTTGGTTAGGAAATCGGCCATCAGGGTACGGAGGTCGTTGTTAAAAGTAGCTTTAGGCGCCATTTGTACAAAAGTGGTGTAGTTCCCTTGCGCCCTCCACGACTGGCTGGCGGCGCCTAATTGGGATGTTTTTTCAGCATTAAGCAAAACATCGAACCGGATATGTGTGTTTTCAGGAATACGTACTACTGCAGTAACAATATAGGGCGGGTCACTTCGGACGTTATTCCAGAGTTTCCACCGGTCATAAATCGGTTTCCCGATAATATCACTACTGTTAGCACCAAAAACCTTCCGGGCAAAATCTTCTGAAATAACGATAGGACGTTCTCCTTCGAAAGCCGTTGCGGGTGTTCCCTGAAGGAATTGAAACGTAAAAATCTCAAAAAACCGGCTGCCAGCTTCTCCGCGTATCGCCGAAAAAGGTTGCTCATTATATACAAGCACGCCGGGCGAAGGCGCTACATGTAAAAAAGTGGAGTTTGCAATAACCGGAAATTCATCTTGCAAAGCCTGCCCTAACGGGCCGGGCGTATTATTGCGCTTCACCCATGCACCGCCAACATATTCGGTAGTTAGCACGCGGTAGATATGCTTGCGATGCACATGCGTACTTTCGTAATTGTATTCGTACTGTACCCACAGCACAAACAACAAACTGAAAGCTACAGCCAACGACAACCCTACAAGGTTTATCAACGAATACCCCCTGTCTCTATCGAAGTTACGTAATGCAATTTTAATGTAATGTTTCAGCATATTTGTCCACTAATTTCACTAATTAACACGAATTTTTAAAACTTCATAAATATGGGAAAGCTATAATTCCTAATTTACCCTCATTACCAATATCTCATTCTGTTTCAGCGTGTCAGACAGTATTTTCAGTTTAGCGACCGTTTCTGCAGTAATAGCGCTGGCATTGTTTTTCAGGATTTCTTCGATTTGCACTTTGGTGTATGTTGCAATAATATCATTTCCTTCTATGTGGAGGGTGTTTAGCGGTATGGGCAACCCACCGTCTAAGTCGTTTTCAATCAGGATGTTTTCGGGATACTGGCTTTTCAGATCTATAGCGGTGGGGCGACCGGTTTTTTTATCGAACAATAGACTATAAAAGGTTACTTCATTGCGCGTGCGGCAGTCAGGGCAATCGCGCCCTTCGGTAAAAATCAGCAACATGGAATTTTTGAAGTCTAACAATCTGGCCGGAATCAGTTTGCCCTGTGTTTTGCCTGCCGTTGCCTCAGAAAGCGTCAGTCGTTGTGCGCCAAAATCGAAGCAGAAGGCCGGAATGATACGGTTTGCCGAGTGGACGCGGAAAATCGTATCACATAATTTATTCCGGAAAAACAATTCGCCTTCCGCGCGATAGAAAAAAGATTTGTCCGAAAAAAAAGCACCTCCGGACGTCTCATAGTTGGTGAACTTACATAATGTATCGCCCATGTTATTGAATGTAATGGCAACCGGATTAAGTACGTCACGGAAGTAGAACCTTGTATCGTTGTCAATAAAACTTCCGGTCGGGAGGTCGCGTACCTGAACCATTTCAACGCCCGGCGTTAATACAGGCAATTCGGACTGTGGCTTAAGTAAGGGAAGTTTGGCAAGGTCAAATTCGCCAACCCAGATTTTACCTTTCCCGGCCCTGTCAAGATGTTGCATCCCGGCCAGCTTCCAATAAAAATTTTCGCTCCCTTCGTAATCAACGAAAGTAAGAAAACAACGCGAGCCTGAAAAATCAAGTATGGAGGCTTTTTTATATCCTTCAAAGTTGATGTCTATTTTTTGGTAGGTTCGCTGTTGACCTTCAAATTCGGAAAGTAACAAGTTTTGTACGAAACGACCGGAAGGGTCAAATAAACGTATTCCAAGCGCATCGGAAGTAACATAGTGATCGCCTAATCGGTTTACTTGTGTGTTTGGTGGACCACTCATACTTCCTCTATCGAAATAAAGACTAACACCAGTCCCCGACAGGAAGAAATCGTTATCGTCGGGTAACCGGAGTGTGACATACTCCACAGTCGAACCAAAGCGACTCAGTTTAAGCGGTTCCTTTACGCCTTGCGGGATGCTTACTTTCAATGTTACCGGCGGTGAATTGGGGTCAATAGAGCGGATTTCGGTAAATTTTGCGCCCGCAGGAGGCACGTAACTTGTATCAGGAAAGATGAACGCTGGTGTCTCCTCCGCTATTCGGGTTGTGTCATTTACTATCGCTAACAACCGATTATCCGAAAGGTTCGGATTGCGGTTGCCACACGAGAGAAACGACAACTGACATGCAACAATTGTCAGGATGAAGAAACTAAGTCCTTGTTTGTTAGCCATATTGGTTTGATATTGGGTTAATCTTTAAAATTTTCAAATTAACAAAGTGCAAAGTAAAGCATTTTATTCGAGTTCTCAAATACAATACTATATTTTTTCATATCCCATCCCTTTCCCTGAATCGTTCACCTGTAATATCCTTTACGATTCATTCAATCCGATACAACGTCTTACTTTTCATATCCTTAATCGATGTAGAATCTCTGTTAGCTATCTGACGACCCTTTTCATCCGATACCGATGAAGGAGTTACTCTGTATTGCGTGCGTCCTTTACTGTCTACTATTCTATCGTTTTGTTGCCTTAATACAACCCTTCCCTTTGAATCTTTGATTTCCAAATTGTCTTTCGTCACTTTGCCTTTTACTCTTCCATTAGGCAATCGGATCGTTCCATCTTTTTCGATCGTATATTCAAGATTGCCTTTTGCGTTCCGGATTTCCCTTTGCTGAGCGCTTGCAGCACTAAACGCAGAAAGACCCAGTAAAAGCGCTACCCCCAAAATTATATTGATAAAATTTTTAAAATGTTCCATAATTATTTTTGTTTTATTGCGCCCATAACAACCCATAATTCCTGAGTTGAGCCTTTCCGTCTAATTTTACAATAAGTCAACCCTGACGAAACAAGGTATACTTCGGTTCCCTGACTTAAAATATCTAATTTGCCTTGCATACTCATGTTAAGAATAGCTTGCTGATCTTTGTCAGCTGCATATCGTCCCCAATCATCAAAAGATTTTTTACTTGTTGCTGCATAAGTATCTTTTGTTATATAATATGTTAATGAATCTGATGATGAATCGTTATCACTTATAGTTGAATAAATAATGAAACCAATTACGACTGCAAGTACAATCAGCCCATTTCTTTGCCTTTTGTTCAAAGTTATCCCTTTAGTTGTATTAGTATTCTCATTTGGGTTTTGCTCATTTGGGTTTTGCTTCATTTGATAAGTTCGGGCAGTCGTTTTTGCAGGTACTATTTTCCTTTTGAATTTTTTTCTAACCTTACCTTCTTCCGATAGAGGTATTATCCATTCGTTTGGCGCCGTATCTGTTTGATAGGCATGTGGTATTTTATTATGTTCGAGAAGATTTCTTAATACTTTGTTTGATATTTCAGACATAGAAAATATATTTGCAGAAAGTAATAGCATGTTTGTCTGTCCTATTAACAAATATTCTTCCCCTGTTTCAATTAACTCGTCGTCAATTGTATTTATTATTTCTTCTATTGATGAAGATTCGCAGAACTGATAAATACTCGCTAAATATGGGTTTATAAAGGAGCTTTCACAAGTAGGGCATATCAATGTCTCATAATCATATAGCTCTGCTGTGATTATGGAGTTTTCATTACAGTACGGACAAACGCACATTCGGCAACTATCGAAGGGAGCAGGCGATTGTTGTGGCGGAAACAATCTATCATAAATCTCATTTACTATGCTTTTTTCCGCGCTATTCAATCCTTTCCCTTTTTTTTCGGCCAACATGTATTTAAATGCTTCTTTTTCTACATGCTTGAGTTCTTCCGAATTATCAATATACGCCGGAAAATATTGTCGCATGAGTGCTTCAATTTTCTCTAAAGCCCTCATTCTTATTCCGGGGTCTTTCAATCCGCGTGACTTTAAATCGTCAACGATTGATTTTTTGATTTCTTCCCATTTCATATAATTTTTTTTTATAATTTCTTTCTAAATAACAATAATTAATTAACATAATAGCATTTTAGATTGCTTCGCAAGTTCGCAATGACATACTGGGTACGCGGACGTCCCGTCCGCTCTTTGAAATTGCATGCAGACGAGCGTCCGCGTACCCAGTACCGTCATTTGCGCCTGTTTGATACTTTCATCGGACACTACCAATGACGAGTTTTACGAAACTCATCAATATCAGCATGTTTGACTATCGCAACGGCAGGGATGCCGTTGTTACTTTTTTCTCGCAATGACGAGATGAGGGTCATTGCGAGCTTCGAAGCAATCTTTTTGTTTTCATTGGGCGCTTCCAATGATGGAGTGAACATACTTTACGGCAGGTTCAGGGGTCAATCCTGTAAATTTGCAAAAGGACGTCTCCCGTTATGTTGTTGCTTAAAGGATTCTATCAATTCTCCTTCTATTACTCTTGGCTCATCTTTCGATAGCGTCTTCCAACAAACAACAAGGTCTGCCGAGTTTTTGAGTTGCCAGATAAGCCGTCCGCCATAATGCCCGACATCTGATCCCTGCCCAAAGCGAATATATTGTTTCAACCTTGAGCTCAATGTTGCGCTACCTGTTTCGCTGCCTGCTTTTCCAATGTAAACGACCAAAGTATCGTCAACCCAATTAGATTTTAGTTCATCAATGGAAACATTTGGATTTTTCCCCTTGAAGTAGCCTCCTGTACCGATTATCAAAAACTCCGCCTTCATGGTAGGATTGATAACCAAATAAACCCCTTTCATTTTCGGAATTGCCGAATTGTCGGCAAATAACTCTTTCATCGTCTTAAAGCCTGTAAAACCGGCTTTCTTAATTTGTTCTAAATCTTTAAAATTCATAATATTAACGTTTTATTTATTAAAAAAAATCCTATTTCTTTCATTGACCTAAAGCTAACCAACTGGGACTATAAATGTAAAAGTGCGGAGCCGATTAGCTGATTTAGTCGAATTCGGGCTCTGACAAAGCCCACAGAGTACTAAAAAAGCAACAGCCCGCACCATATACGAAGGATATGATTTGCGTAGACGCGCTTATCTCTACTCTTTTATGAACTGTCAGATTCGAATTCGAGAGAACTAAGCTAAACACTTTCGTGTTTCCAATAACGATGCAAATATACAACAAATTTTGAAAAAAAGTGTCGTATCTGACGCAAGGCTGTTGCTTATTTTTCATAAAAAATACTATTATACTGATTTTCTATGTATTACGTTTTATCGCTTCCTGATAAATCTTGCCGATCCGCTCCCTGAGCGATAGAGGTTCTATCACCGTCAAAGAGGCGCTGCGTGAAAGCAGTTCCATCACAAAATCGTTCGTAATCCTAAGCCGGACTTTTATACGAAACTCTTTTTCGGTATCCGTTAGAATCGTTTGCGAATGATGTAGTGGGACTGATTTCAGAAATTTTCCGTCAAGGGGGCTATAGGAGAGAACTACGTCCTCTACCGGAATATCTTCCTGATTCCATATACCAAAGCAATCTTTGAAGCGCTTAGCTACATCAATCGTGTTGTCCCGGACAAAATGCCCGTCGACAAGCACGTTCAGATTGGAAATACGCTCTATGCCGAATGATTTTAGCTTCCCTTCGTCAACGGCTAACAAATACCATCGCTGCCGGGATTCCTTCAGGAAATGCGGCGCTACTTTCTTGTGGATCAGTTCATTTTCATGCCGGTACAAAGTATAGTCGAATTGCACATAATAATTATTACGGATGGCGTCCATCAGCAACGGTAAGCAGGCGCCGCCAACAGGTCGGTGATGTTCGGCAAGCACATATTTGCTTAGTCCGCTTTCTGCGTGTAAAGCGCTGAGGATATCGAAATTAAGTAGTAATTCCTCACATTTGTCCGTCACAGGCGATTTTTCCCTTTCGTGGATATAATATCCATACTCTTTTTTGTGCTTGATCGTAATCCCGAAAAGTTCCTCGATGGTTTTGATATCGCGCTGGATAGTTCGCAGGGATAGACCGGAATCGCCGTATCGCAGTCTCATATTATTCTCAACATACGTTAATAGCTTATCGCTTGAGACGTAGCTGTTTTGCCAATCTAACTTGTATACAATCAACAAGAGCCTTTGAAGCATTTCAATTTTTGCCATACAATTTCAATTTTTTGCAAAATTAATCCCAATAAGCGACAAAACATGTCGTTTTCAAAAAAATCTGATGCAAAAGGCGGAAAAGGTTTTTTTTTGGAGTTTTTTTGTAACCATAAGGGGATAGGTAGAAAGGGGAAATGTTAAATAAAAAATTTTTTTTTGAAAAAGTTTGGTGGTTAAAAAAATGATTGTACCTTTGCGCTTGTATTATACATGTTGTTTAATACATATTGTTTAATTTTAATAATATAATTTATTATGAAACAGGGAGATAAGTTGAAAAATCTACTATCGGCATGGGAAGAAACCTACAAAAAAGGGCAACTGACCTTATGGATTTTCTTTTCTTTGCAGGATGGACGTAAGTATGTCGACGAGATAAAGCTTTTCGTCGAGCAGAAATCGAATGGCGTAATGCTTTGTGAGGAACAAAGTTTGTATCGTTCGTTGCGCAAGTATGAGCATATCGGTGTGGTGCAACACGAAACGGGCGCGGGCCATAAAGGACCCGAACGCAAGTACTATTACCTTACCGACTTAGGTAAGGAGCTTTTTCGGCAATTTGTCGAGCGTAATATCTATCTTTTTTATTCAGAGGAAATTAGAAAACTTTTAAATTATTAACATCATGAGATTTATAACAAAAAATTTAGCTTTTTTTGCAGTAACTGCTACTGTATTGACACTCGCTTTTAGTTTCGCATTAAGCGCTATGCTTGCGAATGAGTGTGGTTTTTATTTTCTGCCGGCTATACTTTATAGTTTGAGTATGTATGCTGCCGGTTGGTCTTTTGGTAAGAAAGACGGGCATGAACTGCCGATTTATGACGTCGGTTTCCGTTTTCATCTCGCTACTTATGTGCAGTATTTTGTGGTTACGAGCGTTTGGTTTTTCCTTGGGTTGAATGCCGAAGTCGAAAAGTGGGAGAGTAAACTGATTATTGCCTTGGTTTGGGGCTTTTTCTTGGCTATTCATTTTGTTTATTATCTGATTACCAGAAAAAAAGCAATTGATGGATTGAAAAAAGAAGACTTGTTTGATTGAAGGTAAGAAGGGGTAACCTAAATACATTCAATTGCTTCATAACGCCATTTTTATGCCGTTTCGTTTTAGCCAGTTTTTGTGTTCGCGGTAGTTGGGCATCTTCTTGTCTAACTCGTTCCAGAACTCATTTGAGTGGTTGGGGTATTTCAGATGCGCCATCTCGTGCAGGATGATATAATCTATCACAGAGACAGGCGCCATCACACATTTCCAGTGGAAGTTCAAGCCATTTGTTGGCGTCCATGAAGCCCAACGATTTTGTAACTCCAAAATCTTTATTACAGCAGGTTTGTGTGCAAACTTTTCTTCAATCAGCGTGATTCGTTCCCTGATTTTTTCGCGGGCTTTGTTGCGGTAGAACTCCTTGAAAACCTTGTCAGCTTTGGATAAAAAACTTTTATCCAAATAGAAAAAGCCGCCGCTGATTTTCAGCGGCACATCCTGGCTCTCGGTCAGTTTCAGGCGGTAATTCCTGCCAAGATAAAGAAACGACTGTCCGCTAACGAACTGACGATTGACTTTCCCCTGATTGAGTTCTTTCCAACGGGCTAACTTGGCGAATATCTGATAGGCTTTAGCGCTCACGACTGCCTCTATTTTTTCTTTGGACGCAGTGACCGGCGCCAGCACCCGCACCGAGCCGTCGCGCTCGATGAAGATGCTAACCGTTTTTCGTCTTTCGGTCTTTTCAATCGTGATGTCTATATCCGCTAACTTCATCTTAATTCGGATGCTCTGTTTTTAGCCAGATTCATCAATTCGGTCGCTATCTCGCCGGCATTGGGCGATAATGTCGCCACTTGTGAATACCTGATCTCATCTTCAATCATTCCTTCAATGCGTCGTCTTTCGGCTGCTTTGTTCCAGAAATTGTTAATCTCCGCTGTCTCCTTCAGCAGCAGGAAAAGTACGTGTGTCAACGCTTTCACTTTGAGCGTCTCCTCTTCGCTTTCATTCGTAACATGTGCTAATAACAAATCGTAGAACGGCGCTTCGGTTACGGATATTCCTTCGGTTTCCGGTTGCCGCCCTTCGGCCATCTCAGTTCGTAGTCCGTTCAATTGGTTGACAATTTCTTCCCAGTTTTCGCGGTATGCGTTCAGTATCATTTCCAACCGGTCTTTGAAACGGTTATATAGCGACGGGTCTTTTTCGAGATTGACTTTGATATGCCAGCGAATGGCATGCTCCATCTCCGATGCTTTCGATTTGGGTGTTTTGTTCAGGTTATCTACGTTGAAATTAAATTCGTCGGAAAGGATGGATACCTGTTGCACTGTCGTGTCTATTCCCAAGGATAGCAGATGTTTGTCAATGAGTTTGCGTACTTTCTGTGACGCCCATTTCAAGTCCATCGTTTCGTCCATGTAGCGGTCTTTGATTCTACGCAGCAAGTAACCCAAGCGCTTTGCCCGAACCCAATAATCGCCGCCTGCGGAGGTGTTGAACAGTAAATCCAAACTGTCCAAGAAACTTTTGGCGTAGGTTAGCAGTTCAGCCCTGAACCGGATATGTTTTGCCTGCTCGATGCAGCTTTCTGCAAACTCAAATTCGGCTGACGGGTCGGTAAACGTCTGATTAAGAAAGCTCTCAATATCATCTAACCGATTGTCGACGAACAAATTCACGATGCGTTTGTAACGGGCTTCCAACACCGGTATTTCCTGGTTGATGTCGCGAAATTCTTTCATAAAAACGGATAGCTTTTCTTTGTCCTGATCGGTATAAATAGCCAGCGCTTCCGACAGGTGTTTGGTCACGCCGAAATAATCGACAACCAAACCGAACTTTTTACCTTTTTTGGTTCTATTGACGCGGGCGATTGCCTGGAACAGATCATGCTCACGCATCCCTTTATCCAAGTACATGACTTGCTCAACGGGGGCGTCGTAACCCGTTATCAAACGGTTGCATACGCAAATAATACCGATACCAGATTCCGGTTTGTCGTAGTCAAAATCTTTCTTGAAACTGTTTTTGGCGTCGGTGTCTAATGCCTCACGCCTCGCTTTGGTGATGAAACCGGCTTCGTTGAGACCCGAACTCGAAACGATGGCATGTACTTTCAAAAACGCTAATAACCGGATACGCTCATCGTCCCGTTCACTGTCGGGAAGCGCTTTCAGTTCGGCTATTTTGTTTTTTATCGCTATTTCCAATTCATACCTGTACCGGACGGCAGCCTTGATACTCGATGCCACTACTTGCGCTTTGAAGCCGTTTACTAAAATATCGGCGTAATAATGTTCAATGATGTTTTTGGAGATTTTCGCTATCCTGTCTTTACTTTCCAAATAAGCAATGAATGAGCCGTAACGTCTTTGGATTTCTTCTTTCTCCTCTTGGGTCTGATTTTTAAACATATCTTCAAACTCGGCGTCAAACGACTCCTTATTCTCAATCCTGTCTTTGGACACTTTTCCGATGTATTTTATTTCGACGGTTGCCCTGTCGATTACCGCCTTATCAAATTTGTAGGTATCAATCCAGGGTTCTCCGTTTTCGTCCATTTGGCCGCCAAAGCGTTCATGCGTTTTTATCTCGTGCCGGTCGGTGAGTAGGGGCGTTCCGGTGAAGCCAATCCGGATGGCTTGCGGGAAGGCGTTAAACAAATTATCGCCCATATCACCGCCCTGTGTGCGGTGCGCTTCGTCTATCAACAGCAAAATACGGTCGCTGGCATTGACCGTCGGAAATTTCTCAAATACAGGCACTTCACCTTTATCAAGCAAAGACTGCGCGGAAATGTTGGTATCTACCAGAAACTTATGTATCATCACCAAGTTTAAGTTGGCTGTATCATCACTCAGTTCGTTCAGATCGGCTTTGCTGTCGATGATGGAAAGCGATTCGTTGGCATATTTCAGCGTATCGGCCAACTGTTCTTCCAAATCCACGCGGTCGACGATGGAAATGATTTTCAGGTCTCTTAAATCGGCGCAGCTACGCAGTTTACGAACCAGAAAAACCATGGTCAGACTTTTCCCGCTGCCTTGCGTATGCCACACTACGCCGCCTTTTTCCTTAGGATTGATACCTGAACGCAGGTTGCGGATTATCTTGCCTACGGCGCGGTATTGATTGTAACGGGCTACGATCTTCACCTCTGTTCCTTTATTTATTTCTATAAAGAGGGTGAAATGTTTCAGGATATCTACCAATATCTCTTTGTTCAACATACCGCATATCAATACCTCCTGCCGCTCTTCATCGGGCGGAAATACGACCGTTTTGTATTCTTCAGGGAAAATATCGGTCCAGTTATTGAAGAAATCGAACTCGGCGCTGATAGTACCTGCCCGCGCTTCGGTTCCGTGTGTGATGATACTGAAAATATTGTAGTGAAAAAGCCTTTCCTCTCCTTCCTGTATCCCGTAATCATCCTCACGCGTATTGGCGTACCGCGTCACCTGCAAATAGGCTTCGCTCAGAGGCTCCGCTACATCGAAATCTTTCGCTTCGACCACGACCACAGGCAATCCGTTCAGAAACAGGACAATGTCGGGGATGATACCCTGCCTGCTTGCGCCGGGCGTAAGCAACCGGAATTGATTGATAGCGATGAAGCTGTTTCGCTCATAGTTCCTGAAATCAACCAAACGCACGGTAGGGTTCACTTCGCCCGTTATTTCATTTTTGCTTATGGTAGCGCCTTTCACAAGCAGGCGGTGAATCTCTTTGTTCGCCTCATGCAAGCTCTTACCGGAGAAGTTCTCAATGCCCACAAGCAAATCATTCAATTGCTTATCGGTAAGCCATGCTGTGCCGTCGGGTAACTTGTTGATAGCTTTGATGCTGTCTTTAAAGACCTGTGGCAGTACCACTTGTTTGAAGTTCGTCCGCAGGCTTTTTGCGAGGTCTTGCGGCACGCCCACCCCCTGGTCAATCACCTGCCAGCCTAACTGTCGAAGTTTATCCAAGAACGGCTGCTCTACATTTTTATATTCTGCCATTGGGTTAATCTTGTTTATTGGTTATATATGCTTGCTCAGGGTGGCTTATCATTTCCGGACGCTGATACCTAAGTTCTTTTCTTTCTATCATCTTATTGAGATATTTTCGTCTAATATAATCTTCTCTTCTATTTAAAATACCTGCAATTTCATCTGATGATAATGCTCTTATAGAGCAAAGATTTTTGATAATGCGCATCACTTTTTGTTCGTCATGTTCTCTCTGTTTCAACTCAAAAATTTTCCTCAATATATCCTTCGGAATTTCAATTGTAGGTTGTGTACTTATTTCGGAACCCTGTGTGCAAATTTCGGAACCCTGTGTACTTATTTCGGAACCCTGTGTACTTATTTCGATGCCCTGTGTACTTATTTCGAGACCTTGTGTATTTATTTCCGAAGCTTGTGTACTTATTTCGGGACCTTGTGTACTTATTTCCGAAGGTGGTGTACTTATTTCGGGACCTTGTGTACTTATTTCCGAAGCTTGTGTACTTATTTCCGAAGCTTGTGTACTTATTTCGGGACCTTGTGTACTTATTTCCGAAGGTGGTGTACTTATTTCGCGAGGTTGTGTGCTTATTTCGGGAGGTTGTGTACTTGTGACCGGAGGTTGTGTACTTGTGACCGGACCTTGTGTACTTATTTCGGAACCCTGTGTGCTTATTTCTGCGGGAAACCTATTAATCCCTTTTCCGGGCACATAATAAGTTGCCCTGCCTTTTCCTTTAGAAATCAGAAGATCATATCCCTTTAATTTCCTCAGATCGGAGCTTGCTTTTGAGACATCACAATTTGATATCTGGCGGTACGAAGCGTTGTCAATGGCTTCAACCTCCCGCACAAAAATCAACGCCTTTTTTTGGTTATCTGACAGGTCGAAATCTTCAAATTGCAAAAGCCATTTTAAATCTTTTTCATCTAAAAAATGGTGCAGCAGTAATCGGGAAACAAATTCATTGTCTTCGCGACTTGATTCAAAAGTGGGAGGCGCTAAATGGGCTTTCTCCATTAACTGCTGCATAGTTCTTATTCCCGAACCTTTGGTTTCAGCCAAGTTTGTATCGTGAAATACAGCGGCAATGAAGGGGTTACGGGTTTCACTTCCGGGAAGGCCTAATTTATCCGTTGGCTTTAATGAAAAACCGGGGTTGATTATTTCTATTCGATTGTCATAGCGTATGATTTGGATAGGACGGTGTTCGCGGTACGAACGGTGCATCAACGAATTCGTAATAGCTTCGCGAAGTGCCTTCAAAGGCAGACCCGTTGATGTCGCCTGCAGATCATCTTCGGGCAGCAAAAATCCTTTCGGTAAATCTGCATTGACGGCGTCAATCAAGCGGTACAACATCAACAACAAAGGGCCTCTCATGTCGATAGTTGTAAAACGGTCGTCAGGATTTGGCACCCATGTATTGCCCTGAACACGAATGTAATCGGCACGCATCATAGGGAAAGTGCTGCGTTGTATTTTTGAACTGCCAAACAACATCAGTCCGGCTACATTCAACTCATTCGGGTTCTCTCTGTTCACACAGCCTAATGCCTGAAGCAACTCGCTGTCGCTATAAGATAGCTCTTCAGCAGCAGG
>Ga0099364_10003861_pt1 | contig 22975 bp, 16 predicted proteins | sample TergutTh196P3_FD_73070 | JGI IMG/M metagenome (GOLD analysis project Ga0099364, IMG submission 73070) | Microcerotermes parvus P3 segment gut microbial communities from Pointe-Noire, Republic of the Congo - Th196 P3 | ecosystem: Host-associated > Arthropoda: Insects > Digestive system > Gut ...
TGTACAAGAATTTATTACTGCAGCAGAGAACCAACAAAGCCAAGGCATGGGAAAATAAAAGCCAAAAAGGTAGCAGCTACCTTTTGGGGCGGCAAAGCGTTGGGGGCTGCCCACCCGCTTTGCGCCCCTACCCCCCATGCAACATTATAATAATTGCTGAAAATTAATTGCTGAAGCAACAGGGGGTGTAAAAAACATATCAGGCACAGGGCAGGTTGGGGCGGCAACGACTGCTTTTAGCAGTCGAGACTTCTTCGACAAGCGAGAAAAGGGGGGGAGCAAATAATGCACCCCGTAAGGGGTGTGGATGAGAAAATGTGGCACGCTCCGGCACAAAAAAAATTATATTTTGCAAGAACGGTAGCGAGCCTTTAGGCGAGCGTATGTGCCGCGGCAACCGACCCCGACCTTTGTGTCGGCTTGCCGTGACCGCTCTAGAGTGGGCACGGCAAACGCACAAAGGCGTGTTTATATGTAACGGAGCAGCAGGAATGAGACCCCCGCTTACTCCGCCTGTAGGGGCGTGCTTCTGGGTGTTCATTGTTTGCTTTAATTACAAGCTTGCAAGAGCATATTTTTCTGATTACGAATTTAAGTCTTTGCATAAGATAGGTAAAAAACTTACTTAAGAGCCTGAGACCCTCTGCCAAATTTCATCCCGTATAGCGCCGGTTGAAAGCCGAAAATTTTTTCATAGTCTTCGATCCGTTTTTTAAATTCTTTTACGGCATCATTTTTTAAAATGGCATAAACACAGCCCCTTAAACCGTTTCCGTTCATCCTGGCTCCGTATACCTTGTCTGTTTCTTCGGTACGTTTAACAAGCCAGTCAATTTCGGGGCAGCTTAATTCAAATAAATCCCTAAGGCTTTCGTGCGAATTAAATATTGTCCGTGAAAAACCAAGCAGGTCGCTGTACAAAAGAAAGTTTTTTGCTTCATGCATCCTTCGGTTTTCCTGTACTATATGCAAAATACGCCGGCGTATTTCTTCAGGGATACCGCCCATAGATTCCAAAAGTTCCGTTTCTTCCAATTCTCTTATATCCAGCCCCATTCTTTCGCGGGAAAGCATATCAAGAGCGGATTTTAACTCATTTCTGCGTGTAGCCAGTTCTTTTTCCGCGCCATGACGGTGAACGCGCGAATCTATTAAAATAATTTTACAATTGGAAAAAGGGGATTTAATCCTTTCGATTGAAAGGTCTGCCTCGTTAATTAATAGAAACTGATCTTTTTTTCCGTAAAGGCCGGCAATATAAGCTGCCAAATCGGGATTTTTGCCAAAAATTAACTGATGGGATTTTGCCAAGTAACGTACCAGTTCACTTTCATCAATTTTGGAATTGAAAAAACTGCGTAATGCGGTGAGGGCGGCAATTTCAATTGCGGATGATGATGCAAGCCCTATATGCAAAGGGATATTTCCCGAAATAGTAAAATTCATACCTTTTACAGGAAAACCTAATTTAATAAAAGTATAAATTGCCGTTTTAATGTAATTTGCCCAGCGATCTTCCCTTTTGTATTTAAGGGTATTCATATTTGCCCGCCTGCGTTCTCCAAAATCTGCAGAATAAAACCGCATGGAATTATCATTTCTGGGGCTTATTGCTATTTGCACATACCGATCTATTGCGGTTGAAAGAAACAATCCGGCAAAAGGGCTGCTATGCCCGCCCAAAAAATGAATCACACCTGGCGCTTTTGCAGCAATAACCGGGACCTTTTCCTTGGCGTTTTTTATCTCATATTCTTTACAGTGAATACGATTGATACCCTCCAACATATCTATTATTGTACATAAAAATCCTCTTTCATTCAATAAAAAACATCACATTTTTTTCTCTATTGTACTTGCATTATTTGTAGAATTAGTATATTATCCTTACAATAATAGCAATTTTACGGTCTTTAGAGTGTAAAACTGCCAATCGGTATGCTTTGGAGGGGGAGAACTGAAAACACCTGTTTGCGTTAAGTACGCTTTATTTTTTTTACTCACATTAAGTGCCTTTCTATTTTTTATTAATAAAGGTGCCTTTGCTCAAGACATCCCAATTGTTAACGAAATCAAAATAAGTGCGGAAGGCAATGTTTTATCGGTTGCGCAGGGGAAAACCCTGCAGTTTAGCGCTACGGTTAACGGCGAATTATCGCTGCCCGAGGAACTTACATGGACGGTCGAGGGAGGAAGAGAAGGAACAAGCATTGATGAAAACGGGCTTTTGACTGTTGCAGAGAATCAATTTTTAAGCGGCCTTATCGTAAGGGCTTTTTCTAAAGTCCAGGGTTTTACGGACATATCTGGAGAAATAACGCTCACTGTTACAGACCCAAGAGAGGGAATGCCTTTTGATGAAGAAAATATTGCAGGGGATGAAAGCCAGACGGCATCTTCACTTTGGTCTTTTTTTAGTTTGATATTAACGCTTGCTCTGGTAGCCGCTGCAATTTACGGAATTGTTTATTTTATAAAACGCGCTTCCCGTGGGAAAATTACGGCAGACCCTTTTCTTAAAGTTCTTGCAAGCACCCAACTGGCGGTAAACAGGAGCGTCCATGTCGTAAATCTTGGCGAACAGTCATGGCTCGTGGGCTCGGCGGAAAACGGGGTTAATCTTATCGGCGAAATTCAGGATAAAGATATTATTAATACCCTGCTGTTGCAGGATTCAAAAAAGAATGTCGGCAACATTTCGGGAAATTTTAAGGGCTTCCTTTCAAGGCTTGGAATGAAGCAGGACAACAATTCCATAAGCCCGGATAAAATTCGCAAGCGGCAGGAAAGGATAAAAGGATTATAGGCATGAAAAAATTTTATATATTTCAGCTTATCGTTATTCTTTTAGGAATATTTGCGCCCTTGCAGTTATACGCACAGGACACAGGGCAGCAGTTTTTTGACCCGGCCCTTCCTTTCGGCCCCTCTGTTCAGGGGACAACTGCAATGCCTCCTCCCCCAGGCCCGCCTGCCATCCCTTTCATCGATCTAACGATTCGCAACCCGGAATCAGGGCAGGAAGTCGCTTTTTCGCTTCAATTGTTATTGCTCCTAACGGTATTGTCCCTTGCGCCCAGCATCATCATTTTAATGACAAGTTTTCTGCGAATCGCTATTGTGATGGATTTTATCAAGCGCGCTCTCTCTCTGCAGCAGGTTCCTCCAAATCAGGTTATAATGGGGATTTCCCTTTTCCTTACAATTTTTATCATGTGGCCGACTTTTTCGTCTGTTTACAGCAGGTCATTGGCTCCATTGGCAAATAACCAAATAAACGTAGAGACGGCATACCGTGAGGCGGAAGCCCCCTTGCGTGAATTTATGTTTGCCCAAATGCATGGAAGGCCGGAAAATATCCGCCTTTTTATGGCGATGCGTGGATTGGAAAAACCCGAAACACGGGAAGATGTACCTACTTACATTCTGATTCCGGCTTTCATTTTAAGCGAGCTAACAGTTGCATTTAAGATAGGGATACTGTTGTTTATTCCGTTTATTATAATTGACATGGTAGTTGCAAGCGCCCTTATGTCTATGGGTATGATAATGCTTCCGCCTGTAATGATTTCTATGCCCTTTAAACTTATACTTTTCATTTTAGTAGACGGTTGGGGGCTTTTAACAAATCAATTGGTTAATTCATTTGTATGGAGAGGAGGATAATGAGCGTTGGTGAAGCGACCGCTATTTTGCGGCAGGGAGTATTTCAGGTAATAACAATTGCATCGCCTCTACTTTTGTCTGCGTTGGCAGTTGGTTTAATTATTGCTATTTTGCAGGCAACAACAAGTATTCAGGAACAAACCTTAACATTTGTGCCAAAAATATTTGCTATTTTATTAATGCTTGCATTATTGGGCGGATGGATGCTGAGTTCTCTCGGCGAATATACTACAGAATTATTCATGCGAATTCCCAGTATGGCATTGTAAGGGTTTTTAGGCGGTAGAAGATTGGCGGATAGTTCTATTTTACAAAATATTCTTAATTACGGGCCGGTATTTCTCTTGATTGCGGTAAGGGCGTTGGCAATAATTCAGACTGCCCCGTTGCTGTCATCAGATGCAATTCCCATGGTGGCAAAATTGGCTCTTGCGGGTTTTGCCGCCTTTGCCGTTCTTCCCACAGCCGAAGTCTTTGCCGTTGAAGCGACAGCCGCAGGGGAAGCAGGCGTAAGGGGCGTTGGGGCGGTAAGCCTTCCCGGTGCAAACGGGGAATTAAGCGACCTGCGTTTTGAGCCTTTCAGCTTTAGGTTTTTGCTGCTGCTGGTAGGGGAGGGCATTATTGGAATAATAATCGGATTTTTCCTTACAATAATTTTTGCCGCTTTTTCTACAGCCGGGCAGTTTTTCTCCCTGCAAATGGGCTTTGGCGCCTCGGAAACTTTTGACCCCTTGGCCCAGGTAGAAAACCCGCTTATGGGACAGTACCTTAACCTCGTTTCAATGTTAATTTTCCTTGTAATAGGCGGGTTCCACACGCTTTTCTTGGGCGGTTTTTGGAGATCGGTTCAGACACTGAACGTTGTCAGCCTGATCGAAGGAAGGGGGCATGTTATAAGCCTTTTGGCCTCAGGACTTCCGCGTCTCTTTATGGATGCAATGATAATTTCCCTGCCCATATTGGGAACCTTGTTTTTAGTTTCATTAACCACCGGGCTTATTTCAAAAGCAGCCCCTCAGATTAATATTCTTTCGGAAGGTTTCCCCATTTCGATAACTACAGCTTTTTTGCTTATCTATACAACGCTGCCCTTTATGACCGAAGCGTTTTCACGTATAATCAACTCCGGCTTTGCCAGTCTTCAAACCCTCTACACTCAAATAGGCCGCCAAATAACAGGAGCAGGTCTATGAAAGTGAAAAGAGAAAAGAGAAAAGAGAAAAGAGAACTTAGTATTCCTGTAACACACGAATTAATCGATTGCAAACACGCAAAGCTTACAAATAACAACACTATTCACTATTCACTATTCACTATTCATTTGCAGTGGTTCTCGGACAATGCTGAGGAAGAGGGCAGGACTGAGCAGCCTACCGAGCATAAATTAAGACGGCTGCGTGAAGAAGGGCAGGTTCCAAAGAGCCAGGAAATTTCCGGGGCTATTACCTTGTTTTTTCCCGCCCTGCTGTTGTTCTTTATGGCGCCTTTCATGATACGTACCTGCATGGAAATGTTCCGGTTTTTCTTTAGCAGGGCAACGGAACTTGATCCTGTATCTGACAGTCAGATTGTCGGTATTTTCTTTACATATCTGGCAAGGTTAACGGTTCCTGTTCTTATAGTAGCGGTATTTTCGGCGATCTTTTCCAATATAGTCCAGACAGGGTTTCTTTTTACAACCAAACCCTTAACGCCAAAATTTTCCAAAGTGATCCCTAAATTTGGGCAATTTGCCAAGCGGATTTTTTCGGTTGACGGCCTTTTTAACCTGATAAAATCAGTTCTTAAAATGGCAATTATAGGCGGTATTGCATATAATGTTATAAGCGGTGATTTTCACAGGCTTGTAAATTTACAGACGACAAGCATTTGGAACGGTTTGACAATAATTGCATCCCTTGCAATCCGTATGCTTTTGATCTGCGCCGTGCTGCTGGTGGTATTGTCCATCCCGGATTTTATGTTTCAGCGCTGGCGTTTCAGGCAAAAGCACAGAATGTCCAGGCAGGAAATGAAAGAAGAAATGAAAATGTACGAAGGGGACCCGCAGGTACGAAACAGAATCCGCAGCCGCTTTAAGGACCTGCTTAAGCAAAATATTGCCCAGACTGTTCCCAATGCGGATGTTGTAATTACCAACCCGACCCGTTATGCGATTGCCCTTGAATATCATCAGGAAACCATGCCAGGGCCCATGGTAACGGCAAAGGGTGCGGATGAGGCGGCTGCCCGTATACGTAAAATAGCCGAGGAAGCAGGCGTGCCTCTGGTAGAAAACAAGCCTGTCGCTCAGGAATTATATAGAATAACAGAAGTCGGGGATTTTATTCCCGAAGCTTACTATTCGATAGTAGCGACAATTTTTAGGAAGGTTATGGATATTAATGAATTTAGGCGCAAAGCCAAATTGCAGGCAGCGGCGGCGGCAGCGGCTAAAGCTGAAGATGAAGCGGCATATTCAGAGATATATGCAGCCGGGGAAGCAATCGCATGATAAGGAAAGTTAAATGGCAGATGTAGTAGCTAAAGAAGATAAACGCCGCTTTCCCATAAGAAACGTGAAAGATATCTTTATAGGCGTAGCCGCGGTATTAGTGGTTATTATGCTGGTCTTTCCTCTTCCCGCCGGCCTTCTTGATGCGCTTATAATATTAAATTTAGTCATTTCCCTTTTGGTTCTGCTTACGGTTCTGTACGCGCAAAAGCCTACAGAATTCAGCCTGTTTCCTACAGTGCTGCTTGCCACTACAGTTTTTGGCCTTGCCTTGAATGTTTCTTCCACACGGCTTATTTTGGCGGATGGGAAAAATTTCAATGTAGGCATGATTAGGGCATTTTCTGATTTTGTTGCCAGCGGAAATATTTATATCGGGTTTGTTATTTTTATCATTATTATTGCAGTACAGATAGTGGTTATTACAAAAGGCGCAACCCGTATTTCCGAAGTTGCCGCGCGTTTTACTCTGGACAGTATGCCGGTAAAAATGATGGCAATTGACACCGAATACAGTTCCGGTTCAATAAGCGAAGAAGAAGCTCAAAAGCGAAAGGCGCAGGTTCAAAAAGAATCAGATTTTTACGGGTCCATGGACGGAGCCAGTAAATTTATTTCGGGCAATGTTAAGATTGGCGTATTTGTCATTGTAATAAACATAATCGGCGGAATGATAGTCGGGGCCACAAGGGACGGTTTAGGCATAGCCGAATCGGCTGAAATTTTTATTTATTTTTCTATAGGAGACGGTTTGGTATCCCAGATTCCGGCTCTGTTAATCTCTACCGCCATGGGTATCGTGGTAACAAGGGCGGCGGCTACAGGAAACCTCTCTGAACAGGTGGGCGAACAATTTACCATTTCTTCTCGAATTTACTGGATATGCTCTGTCGTGCTCTTGGGTTTTGCCCTTATACCTGCATTCCCTACAATTATATTGCTTTGCATTTCTGCAATTCTGGCCTTTGCCGCAGTGCAGGTTGGCAAGAAACAGAAAAAAGCAGAAAGTTTTAAGGCAATGATGGCAAAAACAAAGGAAGGGAAAAAGGGGAAAGAAGAAACCGCAGAAATGTCACCTGTAGTTCCCCTGGATGCCCTGTCTTTAGAACTAGGCTACGGGCTTATCCCCCTTGTTGACAAGGAAAAAGGGGCGGAACTCTTAGAACGGGTTCAAGGCGTTAGGCGCCAGTCAGCTCTGGAACTCGGCCTTGTAATCCCCAAGGTTCGTATCATTGACAATATGATCCTGGACCCCTCCGAGTACTGCTTTAAAATAAAAGGCATAGATGCAGGGCGGGGAAAAATACGGCTAGGGTATTTCCTTTGCATAAACCCGGGGACTGTCACCGAAGAACTGGAAGGCGAAAAAACCACCGACCCTGCCTTTGGGCTTCCTGCTATTTGGGTAGCGGAAGAACGCCGCGATGACGCTGAACGTGCGGGCTATACTGTTGTAGACCCTCCGTCAATAATTGCAACCCACCTGACTGAAATTATCAGGCGTTATTCTGCCGACATTCTTGGAATGCAGGATACAAAATTAATCCTTGACACCCTGCACAAAGAATACCCGACAGTTATTGATGAAATACTGCGGCCGGAACTTGGAATATCTGTTGTAAAAATCCAGAAAATTCTCCACGGCCTGTTACGCGAAAGAGTTTCAATCCGCAATATGGTTGCTATTCTGGAAGCCATTGCCGAATACGCGCCCTTGTCAAAAAATGTCTGGTTCCTTACAGAAAAAGCACGCCAGGCTTTGGGAAGCCAAATCTGCCGCCAGTATTGCGATGAAAACAGAAGGCTCAGGGTTCTTACCATAGCGCCTGAACTTGAAGAAAAAATTATTGAAAGCAAATACGAAACGCCCTCCGGTGTAATCTGCGCAATGGATCCGCCTACGCAGTCTGCCTGGATAAAAGCGGTAAGCCATGCTGTTGCAGCCGTAAAAAGCAAAAATCATATGCCTGTTATACTTTGTTCCGAACAGGCCCGTTTCCTTGTAAAAAATTCTACAGACAGGGAATTGCCCGATTTAGCTGTAATTTCTGTTCCTGAAATTCATGGGGATATTATTCCAGAGGCAATAGGCGTTATAAGGATTAATGAAGGGGAATAAGAGGATATGGAAATTTTGGTTGAAAGAGGCGTAAGCAAGGGCGACTGCCTTGAAAAAATCAAGAATAAATACGGCGCATGGTTCACGGTGCTAAGGGAGAAAAAATACAAGCCGCCGGGGATTCTGGGATTATTCTCTAAGGAAAAAGTAGAAGTGGAATTTTTCATACCCGCCCAGAGGGGAATTGCAGGGCTTTCAAATAATTATAAAAAAAATCAGGATACGGATGACAATACAACGCTCAATTTTGAAGAAGAAAAAAAACGCGTGTTAAAAGCTGCGGGAAAAAATCCAAACGAGGTTTTAAAGAAAATTAAGGATGAAAAAGATAAAGAAGTTTCCCAACAAAAAATACTGGAAAAACTAAGCGAGATACAGGAAAAAATCGGCGGCGGCTCCAAGGAAAAACCGGATCACCCCAGTTTAATCCGCATCAATCAAATGCTAAGGCAAAATGATTTTTCGGATAAATATATTGCAAATATTTTAGACAGGGCGCGCAGAGAATTGCCTCTTGAAATTATCGAAGATTTTAAATCTGTTCAGAATCATATTTTAAAATGGATTGGAGAAAGCATACAAATATTTGATACAAAAAGCAGGGAAAAAAAGGGGCGGATTATTATTTTAATAGGGCCTACAGGAGTCGGCAAGACCACCACAATAGCAAAACTGGCGGCAGTTTACGGTGTCATTGAAAGTGCAAACCGCAGTTCCCTTACTGTCCAAATGATTACTATTGACGCATTCCGTATCGGCGCGCAGGAACAGCTTGAAATGATCGGCAATGTTATGGAGATACCGGTTTCAGCCGTAGATAACTCATCTGATCTTGCCATGGAAATAAGCCTTCACAGGGAAGGGACGGATTTAATTTTAGTTGACACAATAGGCAGAAGCCCCAAGGATTCCATCAAGTTAGGCGAAATGAAAGAGATACTTGATGCCTGCGGGTCAAAGGCAGAGATACACCTTGTCCTTTCCGCAAGCACAAAAACAAGCGATATTTCCCATATACTTCAGCAATTTGAACCTTTTGGGTATCAGGCTGTATTGCTTACCAAATTTGACGAAACAAGGCATATAGGAAATATTATTTCTGCATTGTCCGAAAGGAACAAACCCGTATCGTATATAACAGACGGGCAGATAGTTCCAAAAGACATAAGCAAAGCTACGGTTGTACGTTTCCTTATCAATTTGGATGATTTCCGCATTGATAGGGATGAAATAGAAACACTTTTCCCCGCTGCAGAGACAGCGAATTTTCAATGGAGCATGAAGGAAAATTAATGGAAGATCAAGTTGAAATGCTGCGAGAAATAATGCGGCAAAAAAAATTAAACTCCCCGGAACAGCCATACAGTCAAAATGGTAAAACAGTTATATTTCCGCAGCAAAACAATCCAGTTGTAGAAAAAAAAGAGAAGAAAAAATCCCGCATTATTACAGTTACTTCCGGAAAAGGAGGCGTAGGAAAAACAAACATTTCTGTTAATATGGCTATAGCTTTTGCCCGCCTGGGAAAAAAAGTTGTAGTGATGGATGCGGATCTTGGGCTTGCCAATGTAAATGTTATGCTTAACATTATCCCAAAGTACAATCTTTACCATGTAATTAAAAAACAAAAAACCATTACCGAAATTATTGTAGAAACAGAATACGGCATTTCTATTGTGGCAGGGGCATCGGGATTTTCTCAAATTGCAAACATGAATGAACACGATAGGCAGTATTTTATAGATGAACTGGAATCACTTTCGTTTGCTGACATCGTAATAATTGATACGGGTGCAGGCGTTTCAAGCAATGTTTTGGATTTTATAGCCGCCGCAGATGATGCAATAATTATTACAACTCCTGAACCCACAGCCATTACAGATGCCTACGGTATTATAAAAATTATTGCAATGGAATATAATAACTATAACATGGGATTAAAACTTGTGGTAAACAGGGCAAAAGGCGCCTCGGAAGCAAAGAATGTTGCAGACAGGATGATTAAAATTACAGGGCAATTTTTAAATTTAAAAGTTGACTATTTAGGGTTTATATATGACGATCAGGCTATACCAAGCGCTGTGCGGAATCAAAAACCTTTAATGGTTATTGATCCTAAAAGCAAATCCAGCCTTTGTATTCAGCACCTGGCGGAAAGAATTGATAAAAATCAACCGCTTGAAACTAATGGTTTAGCTAATATTTTTAAGAAGATATTTGGCCGTTAATATGGAGAAAGAAAAATGGTGAAAATGAAATGGGGAATTGTTACCGGCATCGCATCTTTTGTTTTGGCATTCCTTCTTGCTATTTTTGTACCAGACATTCGTTTTGGTACTGCGCTGCTTAGGGCAATAATCTTTATGGTCGTAGGTTTTGGCGTTGGAACAGGTATAAAGCTCCTGATAGACAGATTTATTCCCGATCTTTTAACCGTTGAAGAAACAGAAAACCCTGTTAAAAATGTATTTGGAATAGAGGAAACCACGGGGACAAAGATAAATATTACCGTTGGAGAAGATTCAAACGTTGCTTTGCCCGAAGGAAATATTAATAAGGATGGGAATTTCGGTAATATAACGGATCTTCTTTCCGGTAAATTTGATCCGGCAGCAGAAGCGCGTGCAAAAAAAGAAAAAGAGCTAGACCAAAATCCGCAAACAAGGTATACTCAAGACGTAAAAGAAGAGGAAAAACCATTGCCGGCGCAAAACGATGAAAAAGGCGGCTTTAACATTGATTTTAGCAGTTTTACCTCAAGTGCCGAAAGCTCCTTAAGAGCCGATGGTTCTTCAAGCAATAAATCCTCTTTATGGGATTCCTTGTCTTTATCGGCAAGTGATATTGATATTTCACAAAAGGAAGAAGCTTTACCGGAACGTAAAATAACATCCGGGAATAAGCCGCAAAAAATGGAAGGGGATTTTAATCCGAAAGAAATTGCAGCCGGCATAAGAACAGTGCTGGAAAAGGACAAAAGAGGATAATATGAGAAACGGAGTTCCAGAAGAAAAAGTAGAAGAAGAACTCTGGCTGGATTACCGGAAAACCAGGAAACCTGCCCTGCGGGACGCTTTTATTAAACAATATGCGCCGCTGGTTAAATATGTAGCTGGAAAAGTTGCAATGGGGATGCCTGCCAATGTTGAATTTGACGATCTTGTCGGTTTTGGCGTGTTTGGTTTGATTGACGCTATAGAAAAATTCGATCCAGAAAAAAATGTAAAATTTAAAACTTATGCAGTTACCCGTATTCGCGGGGCCATATTCGATGAACTTCGCCAAATAGACTGGGTACCCCGCTCCGTAAGGCAAAAAACCCGTGAAATTGAATCTGCGATAAGTTCTCTTGAAGCCCAACTGGGAAGAAACGCCTCTGATCAAGAAGTTGCAAGCTCTCTTGGAATGAACGAAGAAGAATACCTTAAAACAATCCAAAAAATTTCCGGTACATCAATTATTTCCCTTCATGACGCATGGTACTCCGGCGATGAAAAAGACAGAGTTTCAATTGTCGATTCTATAGAATCGCCTTCCAGCCTGAACCCCGATGTAGTGGTAGAAAAAGAAGTTATACGCCAGGTAATAATTACCGCGATTAACGAACTTCCCGATAAAGAAAAAAAGATATTGATTTTATATTATTACGAAGACCTTACCTTAAAAGATATAGGCAAAGTGCTTGAAGTAACCGAATCCCGTGTTTCCCAGCTCCATACCAAAGCTATACTCAGGTTAAGGTCTAAGCTTACGAATATCAGGAAAGGCATAATCTAAGGCTCATGCAAAACTGAACCCCTCCCAAACAATGAACACCCAGCAATGAATACCCTAAAGAAGTTTACTGTGAGGCTCGTCATAGGAAAAAATCATGCAGGCACGATTTTTTCCTAAAAAGAAGTTGCTCTATCGCAACATCTACAAACTCAAGTTCCCCATTATTGGGTATTCTTTGCAGGGTGTTCATTGTTTGCAAAGGTTTCAGGCTTGCATCACCAACCGAGGGTTGGTGTTTTGGTAAGGTATTTGTCTCGCCTGCCCGCTTAGAGCGGTCAGGCTCGCAGACAATCGCTGGTGGGGCGCAAGGCGTGGGGCTTCGTCTCGCTGCTGCTCCACTGAAGCCGTACCTAGCATATTTTTCTGCCGTTATTTAATTGTGCATAAGGCAGGGAACAGATAAATGCGCCACGTCAAGGGGCGTGGATGAGAAAATGCGCCATGTTCCGGCGCAGGTTAATTTGCCGCCTAAGGAAAAGCCGGACGGATTTATCCGTCCGAGTGCGCCGCGGGGTTGTGGGGTAGGGGCGCAAGGCGTGGGGGCAGCCCTAACACTTTGCGCCCCACTAGCGAAGCAAACCTGAATAACGGCAAACAATGAACACCCAATAATATGTATTGGCGGAGTAAGCGGGGGTTGAATGACTTCTGCGACAGCGAGGAAAGGGGGGAAACCGACCCCGACCTTTGTGTCGGCTTGCCTGACCGCTCTAGCGGTTAGGCAAACGCACAAAGGCGTGTTTATATGTAACGGAGCAGCAGGAATGAGACCCCCGCTTACTCCGCCTATAGGGGCGTGCTTTAGGGTGTTCATTGTTTGCCGTTATTTCGTGTGTTATAATAATACCATGGAAAATTTTAAATCCTTATACGATATAATTGTAAAACTAAGAGGGCCGGACGGCTGCCCCTGGGACAGGGAACAAACTCCTTCCACCCTTCGCAAATGCCTTATCGAGGAAACTTACGAGTGCATAGAGGCTATTGATGAAAACAATACAGAAAATATCAAAGAAGAACTTGGCGACCTTTTTTGCATTTTAACAATGCTTTCTTATATGCACGAGGAAAAAGGGCAGTTTTCTGCGGCGGATGTGCTGCAGGCAATTACAGAAAAGTTATTAAGGCGGCACCCACATGTATTTGGAGAAAAAAAGGCCAAGGACAGCAAAGAGGCGTTTGAAAATTGGACAAATATAAAAGTAAACAAGGAAGGCCGCAAACCAAAGGACTCTGTTCTTGATGATATTAGCTCTGGGCTTCCCCCGCTGGACCTTGCATACGGCCTTCAAAAAAAAGCTGCAAAAGCAGGTTTTGACTGGCCGAATGTTCAAGGCGTAATCGAAAAAATTCATGAAGAATTATCCGAGGTAAAAGAAGCAGCCGAAAAAAATACTTATGAAAAAACCGAAGAAGAATTAGGCGATCTTCTTTTTTCTGTTGTAAACCTTTGCCGTTATTATAAAATCGAGCCTTCGTTGGCATTACGCAGGACAAACAGTAAATTTACCGAAAGGTTTAAGTACATGGAAAAAAAGATGAAAGAAAAAGGCATAGAGATGAAGCAGGAAAACTTATGCCTTATGGAACAATTCTGGAACGAGGCGAAAAAAAATTCGGAGAGATAGGGATTTGGGGTTCCAGTCGCAAACGTCCTGTTTGCTCCCTACACCCCCGCCTACGCATTTCCCGGTACATCCTGTACCGGCCTTAACGTTACAAGGCGATGCCTTGAATTTTTTTTTCAGAAATGCTCCGTTTCAAATCCCTGCATTAATTCTTGTAACTAAAATCTTAACGTTGAATTTTCTGCAATAAACACTTCGGAGAGATAGGGATTTGAACCCTAGGTACCCTTCCGGGTACATACGACTTCCAATCGTACACCTTCGGCCGCTCGGTCATCTCTCCATTAATAACTCCGGAGAGATAGGGATTCGAACCCTAGGAGCCCGAAGGCTCAACGGTTTTCGAGACCGCCCGATTCAACCACTCTCGCATCTCTCCAAGAAGGTCATTGTTTAATATAGATAAATTGTTTCTAAATGTCAAGCCTTTAAACAGGTAGCGGATCCGCTAATTTAAATTAGCATAAACGATACTTTAAATTAGCGGATATAATACTTATTTTACCTTGCAATATTGTATTATTTCTGGTAATGAAAGTGATTTTAATTTTATCTTTGATATTTGCTTCATGCAATTTATTCAATGCTCCTACGGACTCAAATTACTGGGAGAAAATTGAAGATGAGATTGCTTACGCCAATGCTCCCTGGGTGCCGGTATTTATTCAGACCGGCGGCATGGGGATAGCTGATCCGGCAGGGCCGCAGCCTCGGCTTGTTAAAAAGGGATATTCGTTTTCTATTTATTTTCAGCCTTCAAGGGATTATCCTTTTATCGGCTGGCAGGCATGGATTGAAGGTGAAGGCATCATTGCGCATTGGATAAGGCCGGAGAATGAAGGCAGCGAGGCGGAAGAGTTAGGTGAAGAGCGTGTTAATTTTGTTCCTGTAAATAATGACGGGACAGAGGCGGTAATTTATGTTTATGATTTGCCTTCGGCAGGCAGGCAGCTTTTTATCGGGCCTTTGGGAGCGGATACATCGGGAATTAATGTTATTGTCGAGACAGGGGGGCTGGGTACGGCATTTCCTGTCGGGGAATTACAAGGTATCAAACAGGGCTACCCTTTTAATATAAATTTCCAGCCCTCCGCTGAATATGACTTTAAGGGCTGGCAGGCTTTTATCGGCAGCGGGCCTCGGTCGCTTTGGAAATCAGGGCTTGAACCCCCGGAAGAACAGGCAATTGATAACTATATCCTTTGGGAGCCGCAAAATATTTTCGGCACTGAAATGACTGTAACGATAAAAAACCTTCCCGAAAATTTTTCCTCATCGGACAGGATAATTATAATGCCCATTGGCGGCGAGGGTGACAGCATAACCATTCTTGTATCCGTGCCAGGCTCTTGGGGTACTGTATTCCCGTTAGCCGCTTTTAGAAAACTGGGTTTCCCGCTTACGGTAAGTTTCAGTCCGTCGGGGGTTTATGAGTTCCGGGGCTGGAAAGTAAAATACAAAGACACTGAATTATCGCGATGGGATGTATCTACCAAAAAAGCCTTTGGTGACGGCATCGAATGGTCTGTTCGCAATGCATCCGGCACCGAGATTGATGTAACGATACTTAGTCTTCCCTCAGATTTTAATTATGAAACAGACACTATAACAGTAATACCCCTGGACAGCGATTATGAAGAAAAGCCCCTGCGGGTTGAATTGGGGGATGTCAGTTGGGGCAGTTTTTCCCCTGTGGGATTGCAGGCGCGTATGCAGACTTTCCCTCTTGAAATTGAGTTTACCCCGTCTGCGGCTTTTGCTTTTGTCGAATGGCGCGCTTATTTGGTAAGCGCGGGCGGGACGCTGCTGGATGAAACAATGGTAAAGTTTGGCGATCCAAAACAGGAAAAAACTGATGTAACAATAGAAGCAGCTATGGCTTCTTCTGAAACAATTGTGCTTGTGCCTTACTGCGAATTACGCCCGCGCGTAGATCACTCAACCCCACCGCTTAATACCATGCTGAACCCTTTCCCTTATGACCAGCCAATTTATTTATCGTTTAATACGCCAATTGAACAGGACAGCGTTGTCGGGAATATCAGCATCAGTGCAGTGCATGCCAGCGATGAAAATAAGTTTGAGAAAAAAAGGGGCGAATCCTTTGGAGGGCCTGATATAAACTCTTATTTCAGAATGGAATTTCCTTCCTTAAACCGCATTAACCTAATACCGGTGAACAGCACGGAGCGCCCCTCTGTCGAACTTGCCTTTCTTAGCATTACCGTTGTGATCGGGCCGGGCATAAAAAGCGTAAACGGCGCTCCCATGGGGATAACGCAAGATATCTTGTATGAGACCAATATAAGCGAAGTCCAAAAGGTTTACAGGCCGGGTCTTATATCGGCAAGCCGTACGCAGTCAAGCGGGTATTTTAATGACGCTATCCCCTGGAACCGCCCCGACATAGACCGGCGTTTTAACAGGGGGCATAAAGAAGAGGATAAAAATTTTGATACCGTGTATATAAGGTTTAGCGTAACTCCGCCTGAGGATGCTCCCTCCCCAACGCCTAACCGGATAACTGTCGTAGAGCAAAGGGAATATACTTTGGACGGCTCTAAGATAATGAATTCAAAGGATTTGAAAACGGAGTATGCTACAGATGACAGCAGGGTAAGCTACAATCAAGGAACAGGCGAATACACGATTACCCACAGCCTTAAAACCGCAGAGTCCTGCATTATCCGGCTTGCAGTGCTGCCCTGGTACGATGATCAAGACACTCCCGTTCCGCCACTGTCCCCTGGCGATGCATTTTCCATGGGCCAGTATGTAAGGGTGGTGATGGAACTTGCTCCGCCTGAACTTGACCCCCTTAATGCCCGCCTGAATGAACCCTCCTCGGTTGAACCTATAGATGATCCTGATTCAAATATTTTTATTTACGGTTCGGGTACGTCGATTATTCTGACTCTTGACGGTCTTGCGAATATTATTGACAACGGTATAGGTATATGGAAGGGCAGACCTGCTGCCACAGCGTATAATCTGCCCTGGACTATGGACGATGCGTATAACCTATATTGGCATATTCAGATTGGCAATGATAACGATGCTGAGAAAATAACCAGCGAACGGTTGAATGTATATACCGAAACGTCTTTGACCAATACATGGAGTACCAAAGATAAAGATATTACCAAATTGACAAAAGATGCCGGGTATCCTGTAATGGTAAAATTTGAAGACCGCATGGGCAATATATCACCTGCCTGGATACCTACGGGCTTTATGGTAAAGTATTCCGCCGCTGATATAAACTCGGTATCGGATTTAAAGGCTGTAGTAAACTCGGCAGGTAACAATATAACGGTAACATGGGATGAGCCTGGCGAATACCTTTATCCAGAACTAATTGTAAACCGTTACCGCTCAACCCCGGCCGGTCTTGAGCCCGAAGGCGAGATTTTTCGCAATAACTTCGGCGAGCAAAGATCCGCAGGCGGCAGTTTTAGCGTGCCCTTAATTACAACTAACAGAGTACGTGAGGGAGAAGAAGTATCCGGGGTCTACGGCTATGAGATAATGGTGACAGCTCACAATGTCGCGGGGCAAGCCGACACAGGGCCATTGTGGGTTTTCAATATTCCTGATATGAATGTAACAGAAACGAATACAGCCCTTGTCAACAGCCAGAAATCTCTTACCAAAGCTTTTGCTGACACCGACATAACAAATGTCGTACTAACACGGAATATAATCGTAGATAACTGGAAGCCAGTGGGAAACCAGGAAAATCCTTGGACGGGCAAGCTGTATGGGAATGGGCATAGTATCGCTATTACTAGTTTTGTGGGTGATATTTCTACTTACTCGGACATTGGTTTTTTTGGGATGGTGAGAGATGCGACAATTAGAGATATTACTATCGCGTATGTTGATCCGGCGGAAATTATTGATCCGGAAATAATACCTAGTAGTACTACGCAAGATGCCCCTGTTATGACCAGTGTTGGTGGTTTAATTGGCCGTGCTAGGGGAGATACCCTGATACTCAATAGTATAGTACGAGGAGTAAACAGTTCTGACTCTACTTCTCTTACCGATGAAAATCTGGACAGTGAGTTAACTGTTAGTATGTCACGGACAACCGCTTTTTCAATTTCGCTTCACATCCGTATTGGCGGAATAGCAGGTTATTTAGAAGGTGGTACACACGGTGGTGATAGAAGCTTAATCCAAAATTGCCGGGCAGCTCTCTCTGTTGCTTATACCAGTACAGGACATACAGGTAGAACATATATAGGTGGAATCGCCGGTGAAATAGGTCATGGTGGAAATGGAAGTATTACTTTTCTTAGTAGTTTATCTTCTATTCCTGTGAGTTTAAACAATGGTTTAGTTAATGGTGTTACTATTTCTGCTAATGTTAGTACTAATATGGGTGGATACAGTGGTATTCAAGTGATTGGAGGTGCTGTAGGTAAAAGTGGGGGCGGTCTAACACCTATTAGAGAACACACCCTGTATGATATTGAATTTGCTAAGGGTCGGGTATCATTTTTTGGCACACATTCAAATTCTTCAAATTTTGTGGGCGGTATTGTAGGTGAATTAGACAGTACCAATATTATTAATACTTCTTTTAAGGGTGAGATTGGTACTATTAATAATTTGCCAATAAATTGTGGTGTCCAATTGGGTGGTGTTATTGGTATTAGTTTAAATAGTAATGGTAATTTTATCCACAATATTACTACCAGAGGAAACATTTTCTTAAGTAGTAACCAAGGGTTTACTATCGGCGGTGTAATAGGACAAGCAACTGGGAATGTGGTTATTACCGATAGTATTCTAGAAGACGGGACTATTACAGTAAACAGCTCAGGAACTCAAGGAGGTAGTACACTTGCGACTGTTGGTGGTTTTATTGGAAATTTTGGTTTGGGTGGACAACCTATAATTAATAATTGCGGTACTCTGGCTGGAACCATAAACGTTATAACCAATTTTACTTCTCCCCGTGTTGGTGGCTTTACCAGTGAAATAAGAGGTGATATATCAAACTGCTTTAGTCGAATAAATATTATTACCGAAAGTGAAGGCGGTGGGGCATCAAACCTTGATTTAGTTAATGTTAATGTTGGTGGTTTTGTAGGTTGGTTACATACCGGTAGTATAAGCAACTGTTATGCCACTGGATCAGTCCGTTCATCCCTAAACAACGGCATTGCTTTTAATGCAACTATCGGCGGATTGGTGGGTTCTTCCAGAGATAATATAACAACATCAATATCAAACAGCTACGCACTGGGTGATGTATTGTTGAATCATCGAAACGGCTCAGCATATTATGTTAATGCTGGCGGTCTTGTCGGTCTTGATGGTGGTAGTATAATAAACAACTGCTTCAGCACAGGGCAAGTAAGCATGCAGTCAAACGCAAGCCTATTAACACATCCAGCCCTTCCTATGCCAGCACCTAACTTTTCTGCCGGAGGTATTGTGGGATATAAAGTAGCTGGCTCAATCTCGAACAGTGCAGCCCTGGGGGCGAAAGTTACAGCAGGAGCCCCTGTAGTAGCTAACAGGGGAGCACAAAGAATTAGAGGAGCTGGCGCTGGCACTTTGACAAACAACCATGCCATTGATTCAATGCAGGTTGGCACAGGTACGTATAATGCGGGAACTACGAATTTCCTTACTGCAACGGTAGCACAGATTATGGCCTTGATTCCTGGCAGCACTGTAGTAAGTACCGATGCCAATTCCATTAACGGCAGGGACACACCTGTCAGTTGGTTTACCAATTCTTTTTGGTGGCAAGACACTCTGCGTTTTAATCTTAACGGCTCCGGCATTGGTAATGTCAGTAATGTCTGGGACTTCTCAGGTATCCAGGGCCGAGGCTATCCGCTGTTAAGGGGAGTTGCGGGACAGGAGTAGGGGAGTTAGGGGCAAGGTTGTATAGTGTATAGTTAGTAGTGTATAATAAGAGAAGGTTTTTACCGCGTTGCGGTAACTTCCGATTAAATTCGCCTGACTACTTAATTTTTTTAAAATTAAATAGTCAGGCTTAAGTAGAGGAGTATTGTTTATGAAAAGCATGATCAAAGTTTTAGGGATTATCGTTCTTGCAACGGTAATAGGGATTCCGGTAATGGCGCAGCCCGCGCCCACCAATGAGGCAATACAGATATTGCAGCCGCTGCCAAATGAGGTCGGTAATTTGCTTCAAAAAAGTATCGAGAGTGCCGGAAGGCATTTTTACCGTGTGAATAATCTCACAAGCCAATCTTATTATGTAATATGGCGTGATAAAGACAACAGCAGGAATTTAAGATCGCCGTATTCTGATATAAGAGTCTCTGTATTGAATCTCAAAAAAAACAGCGTTATCACTATCTTAGCCGATACTGAGACATCGCTTAACAAAGAAAATCTAGTAAACGTAATTGAGATCAATAGGGGCGTACATTATAACAGAGGCGATGACATATTGATAATTATTGAGGCTTTATTCGACAGTGGCGGCAATTATGCCCTTTTGGTGTATTGAAAATGAAAACATGATACAGTAAAAACATGGCAAAGAACTTAAAAAACATCCAGAATTTAATCTACGAAATTCGCGGGCAAAAAGTCATGATTGACCGAGACTTGGCTGAATTGTATGGGGTAGAACTTAGAACTTTAAATCAAGCGGTTAAACGTAAATTAGAACGATTTCCGTCAGATTTTATGTTTCAATTAAGACGAAACGAATGGAATATTTTGCGATCACAATTTGTGATCGCAAAAATCAACCTCTCAAAGTTGAGATATCTTCCCTACGTTTTTACCGAGCAAGGTGTTGCAATGCTTTCCGGGATTCTTAATAGCGATATTGCAGTTACTACTAACATCAAAATAATGCGTGCTTTTGTTAAATTAAGACATTATGCTTTTTCACAGCCGGACACAAATGCTCAAATCGCTGAACTGCGAAAATTGCTCATGTTGTATATCGAAAAAAACGATAAACGGGTAAACGACATAATTCATGTTCTGAACAATTTAATTGAACAGCCTCCAAAAACTAAAGCGATAGGCTTTAATGTTAACGAAAAAGCCCCGGAATATTTGACAGAGGGAAATAAATCCAAAAGAAGGAGAAAAAAATGAGTTTAGAAAGTATTAAACAAGAAGTAGAAATACTTGTAAATGCAAAATTCGGCGCCAATGCGCCAATGTTGTGGAATATCTACAACTCAAGCCCGGGTTCCGATACAATCGAGTACTGGGAAAACATGCGTCAGGCGCTAAGTGCGCCGCCTGAAGCAAGCCCGCAGCCTGCCGAGGCATCGCAACCTGAAAGCCCGCAGCCTTCCGCTGCAAGCCCGCCGACAGCAGAGGCAGGCCCTCCGACTACAACAGCCGAAAGCGACTTTAGCTATGAGGAGAAAGACGGCGGCATAGTGATTACCGGCTATCTTGGGAGCAGCAAGAGATTTGCCATTCCAGCACAGATCGAAGGTAAACCTGTTGTCAGTATAGGCAATAAAGCTTTTTATGGAGGTTCTTTTGAAGACATTATCATTCCCGAAACTGTTACCAGCATAGGAAGAGAGGCTTTTGCCTCTAACTATTTAACAACATTAATTATCCCTGATTCAGTAAAAACCATAGACATAAAATCTTTTTCACAAAGCAGAACTGTGAATTTGACCATAGGAAAGGGGCTAAGCAAAATTCCTATGAACGCCTTTTCCAGCAATAAAATTGTGGAAGTAATAATTCCAGATAATATAATAGAGGTAGACACCGGGGCTTTTAACAATGGAGAGCTCACCCTTGCGGTGATTCCGGATGGAGCTCTTAAAATGGGCGACCGCTGTTTTGGCAAGGCTGAAGTAAAAAAGGCATCGGAATATGACGGACAGTCCTTCACCCCTGCGGCCCCTGTTGCAGCTCCCCCTCCAACCCAGCAAGTGGTGAATGAGGCAGGCGCGGTTATCTGCGGCGTTTGTAAAAAAGAAATTGTGGACACGCCAACAAATAGATGGTTTTGTGAGACTTGCGGAACAAGGACATCCCGCGCAGAACCCGGAGAGCGCAGCTCAGAAAGATCAAGGTTTGAGCATCAGCATAAGTTATCGCTTGAAAAAACCCAAAAATACACCGACAGCCTTGTATACGAAGAAGGAGACTGGACATATAAGCCAAGGGACAACTACATCATTATCACAGGTTACAAAGGGAATGCTTCCTCCCTGCAAATTCCATCCCAGATACAGGGGCTGCCTGTTAAGGAAATCGGGCCAAAGGCATTTATCGAAAAGACATTTTCCGCCATTACAATTCCCCCAACCCTAAATACAATCCGGGAATTTGCTTTTGCATACAATACAAACCTTGCTTCAATAACAATCCCCTCAAGCGTTGAGTTAATCGAAGATAGTGCTTTTGCCGGACATCAAATGAAAAGCATAACTATTCAAGAAGGTGTAAAGTCTCTCGGCGCTATGGCTTTCCAGGGCAAAGGCACCAGATTTGGTGAAGACCGCAGCCTTATTGATAATATCCTAATACCCGGCAGCATAACCGAGATGGGCAATGAGGCTTTTTCCCAATGCCGTCTGGCAAGTGTTACATTCGCTAAAGGCACAACGATCATCAGCAATAAATGTTTTTTTAACAATCAGCTAAAAAGCTTAGATATTCCCGAAGGTGTAAAGATAATAGGGAAAGAAGCATTTAATGACAATTATTTAACAGATATAAAGCTGCCGGACAGCCTTCAGGAGATAGGAAATTTTGCCTTTTACGGTTCAAAGATTACCCAATTGAAACTCCCTGCTAATCTCAAGACCATAGGGGAAAGTGCATTTCACGATTCCATGCTGACAGAGCTGGTCATTCCAAATGGTGCGGAAACCATAGGGAACAAGGCTTTTTCAGGCAACCAGCTCATTCGCCTTACTCTAAGCGAAAGTCTTACCGAAATCGGAGACTATGCTTTTACGAAAAATAAACTCTCCGGCTATATGACCTTTCCCGAATCGCTTAAAACCATAGGGAAATATGCTTTTGAGAAAAATCAATTAACCGGGGTTGAAATCAAGGGCAAAACTAAAATTGATGAATATGCATTTTCCGGCAATAAAATTTCAAGGCTAATTATTGGAAGCCGCGTGTCCTCGGTAGGATTTTTTGCCTTCTTCATTAATGAATTAATTGGAACGATTATTCCATCGGGTGTAAGGGTTGCCGACTATTTTGGTGACGGCCCTGTACCTGCGATTGATGAGAAGGTATATGTGGAAATAGGCGACACATCCGCATTAAAACTGGATGACGATGCATTCT